>Ga0123352_10004496_pt1 | contig 20556 bp, 9 predicted proteins | sample TergutLab28metaG_FD_89700 | JGI IMG/M metagenome (GOLD analysis project Ga0123352, IMG submission 89700) | Labiotermes labralis P1 segment gut microbial communities from Petit-Saut dam, French Guiana - Lab288 P1 | ecosystem: Host-associated > Arthropoda: Insects > Digestive system > Gut ...
CGAGGCTGAGTGGACCCCGTTCCAGACCCACTACTACTCAGAAAATCTGGTAGCGCCGGGGATCGAACCCGGAACCTCTGTATCAGTAGCCAGAAACTCTGACCACTAGACCACAGAGGCGGTCATAATCTGATAAAAGAGAAGGAAAAAATAGGAAACAAGATAAAAAGTACTGTGAAAAGATCTCAGAAGACGGGGAAAACAAAACAAAAAATGATAACAATATTACAACATTACTTACGTATTTATTACAGACGAATACCTAACAAAACTTCCGAAGCACAACAAAGTTCTTTCATTTGAAGTTTTGTTCTCGATCCAACACTAAAAATGTGTGCCGAGGCTCTTCCGACTACCGTGCGCGCACGATTGTTTGTCTGTTTTAACATTGTGTATTGCCTTGCTTGATCATCTGTGGTTGAATAAGTAAAGGAAACTGCAATTAAATTGCCCTCTGTCCCCTGATACAAATAAATGTGAACTTCTATAAATAGTACATGTGAGGTGAGGATCTGTGCCATTGTATTTCAGACGGTTTTGTCGGTAAACATACCGTCTGTGTTTCTATATTTCACCAGAATATGAAACGCATAACATGAAGGCGCAAGAGATCTATTGTATTGTCGTCTGTGGCCTGTCTGGGTCGAACATATTTTTCCACTGGATCACATAAAAGGCACGATTTTCGGGGGAAAGTTATTTTATACAAAACGTGTGACTTAATTTTCTGTACAAATTTGTCTGAAATATTTCAGCAAGGTACTATCATAAACATACAGAGGTCTTCAACTGAAGTAATCATTATTCGTGCCAGATCTTAATAAAACTTGAGTTTTCTCGACAGATTTTTGGAAAAAAACTCAAATAACGAATTTCATAAAAATCCGTCAATGGGAGCCGAGTTTTTCCATGCGGACAGACAGACAGACAGACATGACGAAATTAGTTGTCGATTTTCGCAGTTTTGCGAACGCACCTAAAAATAAAATAAAAAAAAACCTCTGCCTTGAAGGAAGCGCTAGCAGAGAGCCCTAATGCATTATACAAACAATGGATTTCAGCAGACACACTATTCTCGAAACGAAACGTAGACTGCCAAGTTTGTAGATTTCCTTATTGGAACGTTATGTGCAATTAATGGATATTTACTGGTCACAGAACAGATCGCCTTCTAAAATATGATGAAAGGCACTCTTAAGTTATCCGCGACATTTCTGATTGCTTGTTACTCCTGCAGGAGAAGTAATCGTCTGCAATGAACAATAACCAGGTGACAGCAGACACGTTAGTTATAAAGGGCCGAAATAATACGGCGTACAGCTAGTCCTTTGCTGCAAAATCCGACTGTCTTAAAGCATGATACAGTCGCTGTATGCCTGAGCCAACAACATCCAATTGCATATCTTCGACAGCAATAGGATGGAGTATAGAAGATACAGGCTTATACCTTCAGTGATGGGGCATCTGCATGGTACATAAAACTGTAAAATTACATGATTCTGTGCCATCACGAGGGGGGGGGGCTTCAGTATGAAGCAGAATGACGTAACTGGAAATGGGAAAGGAACATGAGATGGCATCGTGGAACAAGCAAAAATCGCTTTTGGAAAGATCCCCTCCAGCGACCCACACAGAACAAGTTGCAGACAAATACTGGTATTAGCGGGCAAAAACAGTCTCGATAAAAATTAATTTGACACTTAAGCAGCCTTATCAATGTAGGACACAAAGGGCTTTCAAACACACGTCCAATCGCATAAGCCTAATGACCAGAACTCTCAGCATATGTGTCGAGCAATGGGTCGAAAAGGAAACTTCCGACGAAAGTATTGTCTTTTGCTTCGGAGATCTTATGCATTCATCTGGAAAAGAGGACTAAGTTGCGAAGTAATATTATACTGCAACTACGTTTCATTCGACTGTTCCTACTGAGCTATTATCGTATTGCCTTGTGTCTGGCATTTACTGTTTTTCAAATTTCCAATCTCAGAAGTACCATAAAAATACAATTGTGCCACCGAAACTACAAGATGATGTGGAATTTTTCGGACATGTTTATTGACGTGCCATGAATCTTTCCACTTGTCTGACTCTCAGCAAATACAAATTTATTGTTTTTTTTTTGCGTTATACACTTCAGCCCTTTACATCCTTCAAGGCGTTTTGTGTGTTAGAAAACTGAGTCTTTCCTGTTATTTTTTTTAACAAGGTGTCGAATTTGGGAAGAAGGATGAAAATCAAAAACGAAAATATAAAGAGAAGTATCTCTATTTATGGATACGAAGTAACGTAGAAGTGTTGTATGTAGTTATATAGTGTGTAATATTAGATCTAAAACAAACTCCCAATATGTCTCTAACGTAAAATTTCCGAAGACATTGTGTTTTAAAAATTCACGGGAGGGAATGAATTTGGCCAAATCATAAAAAATTCGAGACTTGATATTCAGAAAATAAATCGACCTCGAGGTCTCAGACTTCAAGACTATTTTTTTATCCAGATACTGAAAGAGTATACAAATTAAAGAACAAAACTGATAGTTTTTCTCCTACGCGATTTAACATGGTACCATCTGGCCTGTGTTATTTAGCAGTATAATATGCGTCTCAGTTTCCAAGGTGACAGAAGCCCCTTCACGTCAAAAAGTTCCGTACTGTCAGCGTCACTTCCAATAATCCTTTAAAACTGAATTTCTGATAGCCCCTTTTATTTTTAAATCACTCTACTAAACTATACTAATATCTAAAACAATCACTTATATTTAGGCCATAAATTTATGTTGTAATAACGAGGCCCTATGAAGGGTTAAGTGGGAAAGGCTGAATTTCGGTGACGTATTTTTATTCCTGAATTTTAAGTCCGGCTTGGGTACCTGCAGTCCTGGGGACAGGTGAGTTCAAGGCAGCTACAAATCTGAACAAATTCAGAGATTTCTGCCATATGGCATGTTAGTAATATTATCTCTCCTCCCGACACGTTGATTTAAATCTCTGAATCCGTACTATACGGAGTACGAACATTGGAACCATGTTTAGCGGAAATAATTAACGTATCGCAATGATTTGGTCAATCCAAATCGTGTGTGAATGCAATGTGTTGGTGTTTCCTGGCCCCATGCCGTGCTCACTTTGACTGTCACCTGTCTCACTATTTGAATGTCAGTCCCTTTGTGACTGGATACATTGCCGTCCATGTATGTTGTCTGATTGTTTGTGTTGTTGGTCCTCAGTGTAGCTTCTGATGCGCAAGTCTACACCAACATTACATCATTTATTTTCAACTTTAAACCCCTAAGTTCCTTCCGAATATCCTATTATCAGACATCCCTTTCCGATATTTCTAAAAATTATGTAAATTGCTGTAGGTATTATGATCAGAACATAAAAGGCTCTCTTGTGGCCTAATCGAGGAATGTATTTTCCAGTTGATTGATAGGCCAGCTAAGTTTCTGTTAACACACAGGTGAGACAGTACATTCTTAGTTCCGACTAGGCGTTCAAATGTCTCCCATTTCCCCATTAATTAGGCAATTTTGCTATTATACTGCGTGTCACGGAGCCTGATCGACTGTTTTACTTCCATGAAGCTTCAAAATGACCTTCAATTTCACGTGGCACTGGGAACCAAAGCAGTGTCGCTCGTGGCTACCACGTGTTTTCCATGCGGCCAAGTTAATTTATGACATGCATTTCGTTGTGCTCTTTGTGGAAACTGAAAATATTACCAAATCTTGCAATGAAACACCAAACATGTTTATTTCTTCTATCGAGTGTCAGCACACACTTACTGAAACCAATATTCGTGTTACACAAATAAAGATAAGAACGTTTCCTGGAGTCAGGAGGATCTCCCATTCAAACGTTTGTCACAGCCATATGTAAGAAACATTAACTGCAAAGGAAGACCCTACCCTAACCATTAGCTCATGCAGTATAATTAGCTACAACAATGAAGTCATTTCTGTGCAAAAGATTATAGCAGCCTGGAACTGAAAGTATCTTCCACTCAAAATTCTTTCCTAATTAACAAATTACATCAGGTGCTGAATATGCCGCGCGGCTCTGATAAATACCGAAAGACATGTCTTACAAAGCGGGGGGGGGAGGGGTAGCCAGGAAGGAGCCCTATAACTTGTTAAATCCATAACGCTCGAGAACATTTTTCTGCTTATGTTCAGAACCGAACCTAAAGCAGCCCGTAGGAACTTCATGGGACTCCTTGACCCAAATTATGGGCTTCTTGGACATCAAATCAGCCCATCGCAAAGGCCCGTAACATAAAGCGTAGTAAGTCTGGGACACAAACCCATGGCCCCCTAAAGTTTCATGTTTTGATCTTGTTTACATGACCAAGAAACAGGGTTGCTAGTTTTATATCTATTCTTTGGGTGTAACGAAAGATAAAGTGTACAGATAAAAGATTTGCCTTAAGAAAACGTCAACAGTTAAACCAAAAATACAATTTTTATTTGTCAAAGAATCCCTAAACATCACATCCTGCATGTTTCAGACCACTCAGGGCCATTACCATTTGTACTCCTTGCTAATCGCCGTGAGCCGAAACACGTTAGGAGGTAACATTTAGGGACTTTTTTCCCAAATAAAAAGTTAATTTGTTGGTTATCTACTGATTTGCGTATAATACAAGTACACGGTAATACACACCACTACACAATTCATAAACTGTGTGTTTACACACTGCAGTATTGCAGGTGAAGTACTGATTGCGCTTGAAAACAGCAGGTTCTCTCTGTTCGACCAATTATACAATGAAAGTATATCCTTATCTTTTGGGTTTCATTACGAGCTTTCTCTTCACAAATTTTCGCGCTAAACTGCTTCGGGAATTCTAATACCACCTCCCCCCCCGCGCTTTTCTGAAGGAATGGTGAATTTTCGACAAGCCGACGGTGTATTACTAGTCATATTATTCCAGCAATCCGATGCACTGACAGCGCCTTAAATAAACTACATGCAAAAACAGCGGACACTTGATTCACATTCTTCTGCTCTCTTACGCCACTCCTTACCTCTTTGTTCATTCATTTGTCTTTTTCTCCACACAGCGCGATCAAGTGCTCACGCTTTCAAATTTGAGTATCTTCTCTTTTCTTTATGGTCATACAGTAGCTGCTTACGTCTTCTTCCTCGTCCTCTCATTCCTGTAGTTAGAACCGTCCATAACGTGTTTTAAAAGGCAGTTCTTACGCTATATGTGGCCAATCCAGTTAAAATTCCCTCTTTTTATTATATAATGTAACGGCTATGATTCGCTGTCCCTTTAGGAGCGTGCTACCTACAATTACGATAGTGAAGCTTTCACAAGATTGGACGTGAAACAATTTTGCTCTTTGGGTAATCGACGTACGTTTAGCGTATCTGTACCTAATTATCGTGGCAAGCTGAACTACTGAACCACATGTAACTGTCCAGGTGGGCTATATTCCTGCTTCAACATTCTAAGGCCACAGGTTCAAATTTTGGTACTAAACCGGCTACCATAGCTGACGAGTTTCGTACTTTTCCTAACTTCCCTAGACAAATCTCGGGATGGAACATCGATGTAGGACGTTACCGTTTTCTTCTAAATCCTTTTGAAGCCATCACTCTCTAATTACACTGGTCAACAAAGATTTTGTCCCATGAGGAAAAATGTCTTTCTGGTGTGTTTTTGGACACTGAATTCAAATATGTTTCCAGAATTTCTCTATCACCCACACCTATCCCATTGCATCAGACTATGTGAAAGCACAAGCCTACATATCTGTGTCTCTAGGGGCCTGAAGGAGGTAGTCTGGACATTTTATATTTGTAGTTTCGTGCATCGTAATTCTAGGTTGAAGAAATCCAACAAAATGAAACAGTATGCAGATATTTATTTACTGCTCTACATGTTTCGGGCGTCCATCGCGCCCATCATGAGGAGTACATAAAACTCTAGCAGGAGTCTCTGGTCAGATCCTACTATCTGGGAAGCAAAAAGTGACCAAATAAGTCCTTATTTGTTTACGTTTGAAGAAGCTTGCTCCCCAGATAGTATGATCTGTACTAGAGGCTGCAACTACAGTGTTACGTACTCCTCATGATGTGCGCGATGGACGCCCGAAACATGTAGAGTAATTTAGCAGTAAATAAATATCTGCATACTGTTGCATCTTGTTGGATTTCTTGAACCCAGTCTGGACATTTTGTAACCAGCAAACAGTCACATGTTATACACGTGTGACAGTCCTCTGCCGGTTGCTGGCCAGAGCTCAGCATGTTATTGTCTCAGAAGTACATAGTGTTTGTTCCACCATTAATATGCCAAGAAAGTGCTTAAATTCATCGGATGCATTCTGCTACTTCTGCGGTGAGGTGACACTGATATCCCGAAGACGGTCTTTCACACCACTGATTAATAAATGCTATGAGCATTATTTCTGCTGCAAAGTGGGCGATCAGGACAAGAGTTGAGCTCCCCATTTTTGTTGTGTGACATGTGCCAGGCTTCTCGCGACATGGGCAGAAGTTTCACACTCTATGCCTTCCGCCACTCCTATGGTTTGGAGACAGCCCATGCACCATGTTTCAGTTGGCTACTTCTTCCTGACCAGTGTCACTGGTGTAACACCAAAGTCCAAACACACTGTTAAATATCCTAATTTACCATCTGCGATAAGGTCAATATCTCACAATGCGGAGTTACCTGTGCCAAAGCCTCCAACAAACATGATGCTGAGTGACAGTGAGTCAGGTGAAGAAGATATAGGCCAAGCTGACAAAAATATGGATTGTGATCCAACATTTGCAGGAGCCTGTCCTTCCAATGAACCATACCTGCTGACTCAAGGGTACCTGAATTATGTCCACGATATGAACCTGTCAAAGAAGCAAGCTGAACTTTTAGGCTCCAGGTTAAAGGGTTGGAATCTTCTGCGCCAGGACACCAAGGTGTGTTTTTACCGTGGGCACCATGAAGAATTCAAGGATTTCTTCTCGCTGGAAGATGGTGTCATGTTTTTGCCATGATATTTGTTCCGTTATAGAAGTTCTTGGCCATGAATATAAGCCAGATCAGTGGCGCTTGTTCATTGATTCGTGAAAAGTGAGCTTGAAGGTGGTTCTACTCCACAACGGAAATAGATTCTTTTTTATATTCATGAATCCGTTCATCGTGAATCAAATTGAATAATTATTCAACAAGATGCGACTGTATTCAGTTTATTACATATCTGTAGGCACCTCTACAGGTTTCGGGTGTTGACACACTCATCAGGAGCTCGTATAACTGTAATTACAGCTTATGACACTGATCAACCGGGTCCGCTCTCGTTGTTGAGTTCCAATTCAACCACGAGAGCGGATGGTAGCAGACCCGGTTGATCAGTGTCAGAAACTGTAATTACAGTTGTACGAGCTCCTGATGATGGGTGTCAACACCCGAAACCTGTAGAGGTGCCTACAGAAATGTAATAAACTGAATACAGTCGCATCTTTTTTGGACAATTATTCAGTTGTAAATAGATTCCCCTCTGTTCCTTTGGCTCATGCAGCCATCATGAAGGAAAGTTATGAAAACATGAAACTACTGTTAGGAAGTATTAAGTATGACAAATTTAAGTGGAAGTTATGTGGTAATCTGAAGGTTGTAGCGCTGTTACTCGGAATGCAACTCGGGTACACAAAATACTGTTTTTTCCTGTGCGAGTGTGGGACAAGAAGAATCAGAATGTAAATAAACTGTGGTCTAAACGAACATCACTGACGCCAGGAGAGAAAAATGTCGCCAGTCCTCCTCTTGTTCTACCGGAGTAAATTTATCTGCGCCCCTTGTTGGGCCTCATGAAAAACTTCGTGAAAGGTATGGACAAAACCGGCCATGGGTTAGAATATGTGAGGAATAAGTTCCCAAATGTGAGTGACGCAAAAAAATCAAGGAGAGTGTATTGATAGGGACTCAGATCAGGGAACTGATGCAAGACAACAGTTCGATGAAGACGTGAATGATACTGAAAGAAATGCATGGTTATCATTTAAGAAGATTTGCAAGGACTTCTTGGGAAATCACAAAGCAGCGAACTGTCAGGATGTTGTGCAGGACCTGTCGAATTCGTACAAAGCTATGGGATGCAATATGAGTCTGAAAATCCACTTTCTGGAATTTCACTTGGATTTTTTTTTCCCAGAAAATCTCGAAGTCAGTGACGAACACGGTGAAATGCTTCACAAAGGAATTATGACTATGGAAAAGCAGTACCAAGGCAAGTGGACTTCAAGTATGTTGACAGGCTATTGCTGGACACTGAAGAGGAATGTACCTGACGCCAAATGCCGGCGAAATTCTTAAGACTCAACATTTAAAGGAAAGTTTCTGTCTCATGAGCACGTAAAGTACTATTTTGCACATTTAAATTCCTCCGTATCTTTGAAACCCTGTCTTATAGAAAAATTCTCTATAAATGTCTGAATTCAGCATATAAAGTACTGCTAAGGTCATCTATTGAAGTTCGTGGGACAAAAAAAGAAGTTAAATTTTGTTGACCAATGTTATCCTTCCATTCGACACTACTGAAAACTTCGTCTGAGATACTGACAACCATCTTAACTAAATCCATGTATTAGAGTCCTTCTTTAGTAGCCAGTAGTTGCTCAGCTGGTCAAAAACTTAACAGCATTTCAGTAAATTCAAAGGTTTATTACTGTGTTTACAGCCACCAGACACTGGTCCCTATGCTGACTTCATGAATCCCGTCAAAACCCTACCAACTCATATACATTTTAATATTACCCCTTCATCTAGAACTAGGTTATCTAATTGGTATAAATAATAAGATATTCAGTCTACTGAGAACATAATATTGTAGCAGGTTTGCATACTGTTCATACTTCCTCGGCTATCCTAAGAGCCTGATACCAGTTTACTCGGAGAGGGACAAATAGACGGACATAACACAGGCAATAGTCACTCTTCAGGACTATGAGAACGCACCTAAAGATTGAAGCGTCTAGATTGATATTTTTGGCCACATTAAACACGGATATTTTGAACAATATTCTGAGAAAAAAAGCGAGGAAGTAATATTTGTGTTGAAACAACAACGCTGTACTAATAATTTAGTTAATGCGGAATGGAAAGGGATGTCACTGCCCTAGATCCAACCAGCTCCTCTCTGAATTCAAAAACATCGCCTCAACAAGATGATGTATGTCTGCATCAAGGAGGAAATGTTATGTTAACGGTCTGTGAAAGTTGAAGTTCTGAAGGAGGTACCTATGAATATTACATTCTTCTTGAATTTGACGCCGTGTATATAGGTACCAGAGTTCGGCAAACGGACTGCTTCCATTCGATTGACTCCAGACACACTGGAGATCCCACTTTGCAGTCTAAGCACCAAACTAGTGTTTTAAGATGAACAGCACCAAGTTGAAAGCAGCACGTTTCTCCGAAACATCTGTGCCCATCTACCCATTTCACTGCGTCATATTTCAGAAGACAAGAGTCTTCATGGTACTGTTCCACTCTCCTATCCTTAGCATGTCCTCCCTTCACCTTTTGCAAGCAGTTTGTATGCCCTCATTACCACGCAACCCCCGCTGAACGGGGTCGGATTTTGTTCAGAGGCTGCAGCCCAATGGTCAAGGCGCATTGCAGGTACCAGTAGTGACACTCTCATTGCTTTGCATGCCATCCGCTCGCTATTTTGTCTTTAGTAAATGTTCAGCTTTTGTGTTCTTGAAGTAACTAAAGTATATGCGTTTCTGGTGGTTAGAAAAGAAAAAAGGTTTGTGCTTTTGTGTGTGTGTGTGTGTGTGTGTGTGTGTATGTGTGTGTGTGTGTATGTGTGTGTGTGTGTGTGTGTACATGTGTGGGGAATCAATTGAAGAGAGTGTCCGAGGGTTCTGATATACCTGCTGTATTAAGTACAAATGTTATTTTCTTGACACAGTTATTACAGATCAATAGACACGTAAGTATCAGAAAAGCTCAGGGATCTCTATTAAATTTCCACCAGGGAAGAGAGATTTCTGTCGTCGAGACTTCCGGTAAAACCAAGGTCCCAACCAGACTATTGTCCAATGGATACCGGAATAAAGCCATCAGAGCTTTAAGCTCTATCTATTAAAGATATTCAGAATATCTGGATCTATAAACACACTTCCCATACGTCTTTATGGCGTGGTGTTTAATTAAGCATAGGGGAAACCTCACGTTTTACAGGGGCTAATATTTTATAAAATTTAGTCCACCCATTATAATTCCTTTATCTCTTTAGTGAATTATAATGGTGTCAAGAATCGATAATTTTTTTTAAGTTACGGCTATCGATTTGTTATTTCCACACATACGTATTCTCGGGTTTCGGATTTTGGTCACGATACTTCTTAAAGTATCTCCAAAGTGTTGGAAAACATTAATGATATTTTAACCCTTAACCCGTTAAGGTGGAAAATATGGTGAGCTCCTAATAATGCCAGCAGATGGCAGATGGGATTTAAATCGGCCTTTAAAGGGTTAAAGACAACGCATAATTGTAGTGTACGCTATCCCAGCTTCTTTATAAGATGTACGTACATGTAACTACCTACATCTGTCATGTCGAATGCCGGCAATAGGCCACTGATGTGGAACCACTACGAATCTTTATGCAACTTGCAATGGAAAGTGCAAGACAGGAAAGGGATTTTGGTTGTTTGCGTTTTACATTTCTATTTGATGTTTTTTATGCTAGAGATGACGACATGGCACGAAACGTAAGTAATATTAGCACGCAGAATTGTAACTGTAAGAATACTAATTAGAGTTATTATAAGTACGGCAATTTTGAGCCTGGCTGTGCATGTCTTGTGGTAGCTATTTTATTGAGCCTTACAACGAAGCACTTTAGAATGTTAAGAGGCTTCCTACATTTTTTAAACACACATACAATATTCAAGGAACATACTGCCATGTCGATAACAGACCATAATATCACACAATATCACATTGCTTTAGATATCTTCGCGGTCGGCAGTTTATTGAAATATGTCCGACTTTGCGGGTAACATGTTGTGTTATTCACACTGATGTGGCTAATTTCCGAAAACCGAGACTATGTGTGAGGCGCCAGCTGTAAATTGCAACGTTCAAGAATTATTTCTGGAAATAACTGTCGCTCTGAAACAGAAGGCAAGTCCATTGATATGGTTAGTGAATCAATGAACTGTGAATTCTCAGAACAGTTGACTTGCTAAATGTCCGAGTTTGGTGTTGTAGCAGGATTCAGAACGAGGACATTTCCTTCCAAATGGCACCTCACTAGACATCCAAGAAGCGACAGTGGATTGTGATCCTTCAGAATGGTGCTGGTCTCCAATACTGCACTGACGATGAAATAAATATTCGCTTTTAGAGTAGTGCCTTTTGAGATGTGATGCTAAGTAGATTGTTACCGCAGTTTCGGAAGAACCTTCTGTCTCCTTTATTGTAGCAGTCAGATCTATTATTCCTTCAAGATGGAGGCAGAAGGTACCTACGAAACGATGGCAATCATCTACCAGACTACACGGCGTCACATTCCGTACGTCAATACTTCTCGTAATCACCACTGTGAAGACTTCTAATGTCAGCTATGGTCGTGTCTTTGTCTATCCACCTCTTATTTTATATTTGTAAACTTCTACAAAAAGTGTGAGTTTTGAGATTCTCACGCTAGTGAGAATAAAAATTGATGTTTCTGTGATATGGCGCCAAGTAGTTTGGTAGACAAATACTGTCCTGTAGCGGCCTACCAATCAAACTACGCGACTTCACATCCCAGAAGACAATACCGTCAGTGACAAGATTCTGAGTCAGTAAAACCCAATCCATATCACCAAACCCTTTGGATTATTTAAGCAGACTTCCGTCTATATTTTGGCCTTCCAAGTGACCGTTTACAAGATAATTTACAGCACATTTCTCTGCACACTTGGTCAAGACACTTGCAATGTCGTTTATCTTTAAGAACTCAGCATCTTCATTCACCGTGTGCTCATGTGTTTCCATACCACTCTCGGAATAAGGAGCCATACTTTTACCTAAGCTGTATGTATTACTTATCATAACATTGGACATGCTGATTGTTTTCTGAGGTAGGGATTCAATTTTTAAGTATTGTTTACATGATTTTCTTTTTTAAAATGTTTCTTGCCTAAGATTATTGGGGAAAACGCGATTTACGTAGCTGATTGTTGCGCAAAATTTATTATCTATTAATCATTTCAAGATATTTTTATTGTTGCTTAATCATCATCGTCATAATTATCTTTGTATTATATTATTATTGTCTTTATTATTGTCTTTATAATAATGTTTCTATTATGTCATCAGCCTGTCACATAACAATAACGTCGGGTCCTGACGCATGTGGCTGTGTTTTTTGGCGTTTTCGTGCAGACAAGTTGCAAAAATGCGGCATATCTGTCTTTTTCTCCGTTTATATATCTGTCAGTCCGAGACTCGAAGACGACTGAATCGGTTTTATGATATTTTATGCTGAAAACTGTAAATAAAGCATTAAAATCTTGGTTAAAATCGAAAAAATAACGAACAATTGGCAAGGTTATCAACAAGCTTTTCTATGCACCTGTCGGATGTGATCTGACTCGTATTTTGGGAAAGAAAACTATTTGGGAGAAACTTTTCGGGGAAAAGTTATGTTTTATGGTTAGTAATTTCCACATACATCGTGAGGATGTTGAGTCAACTAGACAAAGCGGTCGAACACATCAAAGCTGTTCAAAATTTGTACTTGTTTAAATAACAGTCTTCAAAATACAACAAGAATGATCATAAAATCACCGAGTAGCATTATTTTATGAAGCAATCGCGTTGTGTTTTGGTGATTGTTACTTTAAAATGTAAATAAATTTTAAGGTAGTTTTACAAACCAAAACTAGTACTTTCATATTTTATTTCTGGGGTTTTTTACATTTAGTATTCTTGCGCAGGCTTTGGATGATGAAACTGTTGGAAGGCCAAGAGTGAGATGAAAAGATAACATAAAAGATATTTGAGGAATGGGTAATCATAACATTGTAAAGTTGTGGGCTTTGATATGGATGATGTTGAACCTTCAGTTTCGTTATGAACATACTATACAGTTACACATGCTGTTCCCTTGTTTCTTGGATGAGCTTTGTATACAAATAATTTGGCGCTATTCATTTAAAATACGAAGTAATAATTAGTACTAAAAAGTAATAATTTTGTTGATCATAGAGTTGATGTTTTCAAGCGGGAGAGAGTTCTCAGACAATAGCTCCCCTCGCCAATATTACAGTTGTTTGATAGTTTTATCCTTTGAGCTTTAACAGTTTAAATATTTTTCTGTCAATAATAATGCTCAAGTGTTGGTAACTTTTAATTAAACAGTGAAGAAATTAAATTTGTATACTCAGTTAACACAAATCATAATGATACCTCGCGTATCATTATTTGGGAGCCACTATGGTAGGCGCCGTGACTGTGTGTGTGTGTGTGTGTGTGTGTGTGTGTGTGTGATCCATGTAGTGCTAGCAACATGACCATGCTATTAGAATTAGATGAATTACTAGAGTGTGTGACAAGCCCGAGTGTGCTGACGTAATGAACTGATAAATCAGCAACAGACGAAAAACGTTCGTTTTGTTTCTAATCTAGAAAAACCACGGGAAGATGTTAGAACCGTCGTCTATCAATACGAGTACTTAAACCAGCAAGCCACTAAAGAAATTTCACCAAATTTGGAATCAATAAATATACAGTTTTGTCCACATTATTGTCACTATTATTGATTACTTTGTCTGTTCACTCATCACATAAACAAACAAGAAATAATAATTATTATTAAACTTATATATTCCTTTGTTGCACCAATTGTTAATAAAATATTCAACAGATTATTTCCCGAGGTAGAATTGCCGGGACTGTAGGAAAATGAAAGGAAAAATCCTAAACTGCCGACAAAGGCTACGATCAATTCACCGTGTATTCGCTTTTCCTTGCATCTTATGGACAAACACTTAAATGAAGTCATTTCATTATTATTATTATTATTATTATAGTCCATGGCTGAACGACTGGACGGACATAGGACCTTGGCAGGCGATAGGAGTTTTATTACCCTCCCAAGGTGGACCAAATCTGTGACCCCAGAAAGCCCTGAGTAGGGGCTGGAGCGACAAGCTAATCATTCACCCTTATTTAGCCCCTAAGTTCATATCAAATAACTCTTTACCGATTACTTCTTAACTGCATGCTGCCATAACACCCAATTGGTACAACGAAATTAACCTGTGACTATTTCTAGTGTGACTTTAGCAAGGAATATACAGCTCCCTGATGATGGTCTTAGTACCGAAACATGTCGGAGCGTTTTTAATGTGTAAACTTTATAAATTTTATATATGTGCAGTGGTTGGTGTAATAATTGAGTAAGCACAACTAATTACGAATTACTTTTACTACCCCCACTACCATTGGCTTAATCGTGTATGATAAAGCTTCAAGAATAATTTAATTATGGGACCCAGGATATCGTAGTCGGTATAGTGACTCGCTACGGGTTTGACGATTCGGGGATTAGAGATTTTCTCTTCCGCACATCCGTTCCTACTGGTCCTGGTGCCCACCAAGCTTCCCGTACAGTGAGTACCGGTGCTACTTCCCCGGGGGTGGCGCGCCGAGGTTAAGAAAGAAGATCATGCCTCTGTTCCTCCTTTGTGCCTGCGTGGTATGTTGTGGTGATATCTTTACATTTAATTAAATATTGGTTTGGATTTACTGATCATGTTCTACAACAGGAGAAATTCTGTAGTTAGGACGCCATGTTCGCCGTTTGGAGGTTCTGGGTGTGATTCTCAATACAGAAAGTGGCTCTTCTAAATTATGCGTTTGTGTTGTTTCAGTTAGTACAGTACCTTTACGGGACAACGTCGAGTCATGATCACTTCTTTCCCACTATGCCATTCACAATTAACTGATTATTTGAGAATATAAAATATACAGCCTGTGACATATCTTTCCAGCCGGGGTAGCTCAGTCTGTACAATGAACATGCTACGGTATGGACGACTAAGAAATTGCGGTTCGATTTTCCGCTAGTGCGAAGAGGTTTTGCTTTTCCCAGATTTTTTCAGACGTGCTCCGGGGTTTACTCTAACTTCTATCCAATGGACGCCGGGAGTTCTTTTCGTGGAGCTAAAAGGGCTGTAGGAATAGACTGACAAATCACGCATATCTATGCCAAGATTTACAATTCCTGTAAATAAACTTACACTCCTTCATACACCTTCATGACTTGGTGCTTAGTTGAGCATATGGACAATTTTATCGTTATCTGAGGTTTTGTGAAATAAATTAAGAAGTGAAACACGCCTCCCACCTCCCCCGTAAGATTACAATACTCTTCACTGTGCAGTGACGAGACAAGGAATTGCTCTGCTTACTGGAAGCATTTGTGGTTATCTCTATAAGCATATGGGTTTTTCATATGTTTCGGAAACCCATAGTATATGACAAGACAATGTCACTTCGCCACGGTTCTTTTCGTGGCCAGAGCAAAATCTTTCGAAATCAGTTCCTACGTGTGAGCTGCACTCGGCGTTACACACTCAGAGCCGGAACAGGTACACAAAGCGCCTCTCGTTGCAGGAATACAGCGTCCAGCTGACTTTCAGGGAGCAGTGGACTGACGAACGTCTCAAGTTCAACGACTTTGGAGGTTAGTGTCACTCATATTCTTCCTGGGCAAGGCTGCCGAATTATTTGGGCCCGGCAGCAAGGGCGGTCTGGCTAAAAAATATTTACACTAAATCGGAAAGACTGACTCTCAGTAGCAGAGTGACTTTGGCTGAAAGGTTTAGTTTGTACAATGGACAAAGAGTGATACAACCGATAAAGATAAAAACATGTGCAATACATTCGGGCCCCGGGACCCTTTCCGAACCGCCGGGCCTCGATAATTTGTACTTGTTTCCCCCGCCCTCTCGTCGGCACTATTCGTAGGTTTCCATTTTACTTTCTTGAATTGTACATCCTTCGTTTCTCTCCACCGTCTTTTCTTCATTCATCATTTTGCTCGCTTAATTTTCTTCTCCGCCCGTTCAATCTCATGTTTTCTTCTACTTTTCACTCTATTTCTGTTTGCCTACTCTTACTTCTGTCTTTCTCTTCAACATTCTTCATCTACATATTTATTCTTTCGTATTTTATTTTTCTGCTTGTAAATCGTAATCGCTCCCAATTAATTCTTAGAATTATATTTCCACTTCCTCATGCTTCAGTATTGAATCGTCCTAACCCAAGCAGGGACACTATTACAGCTTTACAGGTCATCCTTAATTTTTGGCCGAACGAGCCATTTCTCTGTACGTGAGGTGGCAGTAGCCAGTTATTTGTTTTGTTCTGTCCGCCCATTTGCTGTACAAGTGTGACTCGCTCCTGTTCTCTGTTTGGGCATTCCGTTGGTCAGAAACTAAGAGATGATCTGTACTGCTTACACGTCTAACTTGGTCCCCCTTCTTGACTGTCAGAAAGAGAATTTGCTAAAATGGTCCATCAGAGATATGAATGATGGTTATGTTCTGTGGCACAGGTAAAATCAAATACCTGACCCTGACGGACGCAGCCAGGGTTTGGATGCCTGATTTGTTTTTTGCCAATGAGAAGGAAGGACATTTCCACAACATCATCATGCCAAACGTGTACATCCGTATCCACCCTGACGGCTCTGTTTTGTACAGTATACGGTAAGTTACTCTGTCCGCTGGTTCAGCTCTTTTACTTGATGTTGTCTAAACAAAACCTTCAAATGTAAAATCGTCTCATTATTCCTTGTTACAATCTGATGTTTCACCCACATTTAAAGATATCGATATTTATTCATTATGCTAGGGTAGTTCGAAACATACCTCGGTAAGATTCACTCGGGCTTCGGAGATGCCAAACTTGATAACAAAACACCTGTGTCGCGCTGATTAGCTCAGTCAGTATAGTGAGAGATACAGAGTGGGGAACCGAAAATCAGGATTAACCCTCTAAACGCCGAGTTAAATCCCATCTGCCACCTGATGGTATTATTAGGTCACCATATTTTCCACGTTAGCGGGCTAAGGGTTAAATTTCTCGCGACGCTGAGGTTTTGCTCTTTGCTATGGTATCTGTGGGCGGCGGCGCACTTGACTAAGGCACTGCGCTACAAGCCGGAAGGTCGCGGGTTCGATTCCCGATGGTGTCATTGGAACAATGGCCCTGGACTAGACTCTACTTCTTAACAGAAATGATTACCACGTATATTTCCTGCGGGGTAAAGGCGAACGATACTAGCGCTGGCAACTTTGGCACTTTCATGTCCCGATTGTCTGGCAGTGTGAGCGTCGACCTCCTGGAACCCTCAAGGCCTGTCCTGTGCTTTACAAGTAGCATCCAGACCGGATCTGGGACACACCCAATCTCTGATATGGGGAGGAATCGGGGGTAGGCCCGCTGGGGTATTATTTTACACCTCTCACATCCTGCTGGTGCTAAATTTACATGGAATTATTCCTCTACAGGAAGGCTAAGGGTCACAGTGGGTTGTAGTGCCAACCTTCGCCCTTACAATCATTAGTGTTTACACAACAATAAGGAAAGTAATGAAATCGCTATAAATAAATATATGTTTGATTAAAGAAATTAACAAATATCGAATGAAGGAAAAAATAAATGAAGAAATAGACAGTAAGGATAATTCAAGCTTTGTGGCCCCTGGTACATATTTATAATTTCTCCAGTTTTATTGTACCTGCGGGTGGACTTGCTCTCTCTTCCTTCTAATACCGACTCAGAACTGAAACTTTTTTCACCTGAAATTCCTTCCTGGCGTGGACAGGTACAGTTTCATTGTGCATTTCTTTCAATCCATGCTGCAGAAAGTTGATCAGCATGCAGCGCATAATATCCAAAGTAACTTTACTTTCATTTTTCCGTCTTCAGTCGATGTAAATGGATTTACACATACGGCCGGCGTGAAGTGGGTTGAGAGCGTGCAGCTGAAACCGGCCCCACTGATTTCTGCGTCCGCGCGCCGCTACTGGATGAAATTGTGTCGCGGTGGAATATAAGGGACGACTGGCTTGCGACGTCAGGTTTACTCGTTACAGTGGCTTCTGCGAGGCTATCGTGCTCTGAACAGAAACATAGTTCACAAAACTACCTGCAATCGACGGTCTCTTATTACGAGCCCTTGCCTTCCTTATTATTGATATAATTCGAAAATAAACTGCGAAAAGTTTAAATTATAAATATATAAGCAGCGAATTTGTTTCAAAAAGAGCCAGTAGAGTTCTATGAGGTCTTATTCAAACAACTTTTCTAAAACTATTTTTGTTTCGCAGTTTTTTTTTTATTGTTTGCGCTATTGTTTGTTACTTTTGTATCAGACATAAACACATTTTTGGTTTTCTTCTTTTCATTATTTTTTATTGGGTGTGTTCCTCGATCCCAAAAAACGTTCACGTACGCACTGGATTTATATCTAATGGTATTTATAGCGTTCACAGCGAAAAGACGCAAAAATGAGTATAGCACTTTCACCGTGTCTGTCTGCATACGCGTTTGCCCACTTGAACAAATTGAAAAACGCTGCAAGAATTTTCAAAATCTTATGTTTGGGTATTCTTACTATACTGCTTTGGTGAGAGAATTACAGTGTTTCTAAAATCGGGTAAGTTAAAGGGCACCCTGCACCGAGGTCTAAACATATAACCTACGGCAACTTTGGATGTACTTCGCTAAATATTAATCGTAGAAAAGAAATGTATCTAATTTTATTTTAAATGCACTTTTCTCATTAGCCTTGCAGCAATCCAGGTAATTAATAATTAAATAGAAACCTTCCAACTCCCAGGATAATTACACTATACATACGTTTCCAAGAGTTACGTATTCAATACTGTTTTCCGAACAGAAGGTTACCGTCATTTCCTGCCTATAACAGCTAAGCTAATAGCTAAGGGACGCTGACTTACACTGAAATGTACTGGTCTGCAGGGGTATAAGCGTGTATTTAAATAAAATATATTGTTCATGATGCTACTACAACTGTTACTTTACTAACACTTGAACTTCATCCCTCTCTTACTTTCTTTTGTCGCGTCTGCAAAGAAAAGTGGTAAAAATATCCTTATCATTGATATCATTGTCCTTACCGTGTGTATCTGGGCAGGTGAAAAAACTGAGAAATGCTGGGCATATTTTATGTAACTGTGTGCTTCAAGTGTTGCATAGTATCTTTTAGCACATTTATAATTGGAAGGGAAAATTTTACACTAATATTTCCTTCAATGTTTCAACATTTTTCAAATTCAAACTGTAAATAAGAAAGAATCGTAGATTTTATGCCCAATACAGTCACTACCAGATTTACACAATTTCAAGAGACGTCATTCAGGCTTCCGCATTTTCCATAACGTAAAAAAATAAAAAATAATGAAATGCGCGCCGAATTTTTCCTTGCGTGAATGAAAGAGCGTGTGCGGGACGAATACTACTGGGCGACAACACTCAAGTATTTTGACGTTTTGCTGACCGTGCATCTCAGTATACTTATCTAAGTAATTAGCCAACTTAATGCACAAACTTTTTGTTTTACAATAAGTTTATTTCATGCCTCTACATGTTTCGAGCACATGTGCTCATCATCAGGACGCTGTGTAATGCAATTTTGTCCTCCTGATGACGAGCACATGTGCTCGAAACATGTAGAGGCATGAAATAAACTTATTGTAAAACAAAAATTTTGTGCATCAAGTTGGTTAATTGCTGAGATAAAAGCACTCAAGTAGTTAATCGTCCTCACACTCAGTGAGAGGGTACTTTTTTGTCGGCTGGTTCATCGTGCTGTTTTAAGTTTTATTTCAGCCCGTTATTTGCACATATTCGTGACTGGAATGTGATTTATTGACGAGTAAAATGGAGGGCCAGTTCGCAAGACAAAAAAGATTTAGAGTTTAAAATAAAAATTAAAAAGAAGTTTGAAAATTACTTAACTCTACCTTCACTTTCTCGGTAATTCTACATAGTTACTTCAACAGCGAAGTCTTAAAAGTTGTAAGGCAAAAGATATCTGAAATGGAAAAGGTATTGATATTGTGAATGGGGAATGGAATTTAAAAATTGCCTTTAAACAATAGGTGTAAGTATCAGTCAATAACACAACAACACAGTGAAATATCACAGTGCCAAGTGACAATTACCATCACAGTGCCAAGAGACAATTACTAAACAGGTTTGGGACCCGGTCACCGAACCGCCAAATACGACGCTATGAAGTAGAACGCACACACCCCCTAGATGGAAGACAAGTACACGCACACACAAAACGGGCTGGACACAGAGATCACCACAGATACAAAGGATAGAGAGCACACACGTAAGTACATACCTTCAATTACCACTTAATTACAACTCGTCACCTACCCACACACACTAACCCGCATCAGCTCTTATTCTTTGGTTTTTCTCCTCTCCACAGAACCCATAACAAAAGCCCACCAGCAGTAGACATCGGATATGGACAAACAGTAGCTGGAG
>Ga0123352_10004497_pt1 | contig 20554 bp, 7 predicted proteins | sample TergutLab28metaG_FD_89700 | JGI IMG/M metagenome (GOLD analysis project Ga0123352, IMG submission 89700) | Labiotermes labralis P1 segment gut microbial communities from Petit-Saut dam, French Guiana - Lab288 P1 | ecosystem: Host-associated > Arthropoda: Insects > Digestive system > Gut ...
AATATTTAAAAAACAACCCCCCCCCCCCCCCAAAAAAAAAAAAAAAAATTACATTTATAAAAAGATCTGAACAAACTGAATCCAAGTTGAAAAGTATGAACATATATATTCAGACCCTAACTAGTAATTACACTTAACAAAAGCTAGAAAGGCTGCTCTGGATCACAGAATTACGAAAATATGTTAGTTCTAACAGGAAGAAAATAAACCATGTAATGTAACGCACTTGACGACAGCTCAGCTGAACAACAGAGAATGTTCCACAACATCAGGATGATATATAACGCATATCGTTTATGACGGGCCACTTACTGGGTGCTGTTTCTCTCATAGTTTACATCAGTCAGTGCGTGCGTGCTTTTCTTTTGGCAACTGGGTGTGTGTTCATTCAATCGTTCGCACCGTGGCAGCTTAGTTTCCATGACACTGAAGGAACGAATTGTAGGAAAAATGATTTATTAAATTTAGCTACACAATATTCTTTTCTCTTTTAGTGAAAGTCAAAATGTTGAGTTCCTGGGGAGGGTGAAAACAAAAGTAATCTCAAAAGCCTAGCTTCAAAAATATCTTATTGAGGCCATTTAAGTCCATACTCAGAGTTTACTTGGCCTCTTAATGAGTAATGTAAATGACACATGTCTCTTGTGCACTGTTCTGTGCTCTGTCTCTTGTTGTCAGCAGACAGACCACCCATGACTTTTAAACTCAGAGGATATGCTTTAATGTTGATTCAGAATGGCTTAATGTTATCCAAAGCCAGACAGGAAATCTGTACTGGATATTTTATGCATAAGATACGTGAAAAGGAATAACGACTTACCAGAGCAGATACCTTGTTACTGACTAGTAGAAGAAAACCTACACTATTTTGTCCACACTGAAAAATTTTTCCATCAATAAATAAAGAGAGTTTCATAATTCAGAGTAAAATTTAGGATAGATGAACGTACAATTTTCATATTTTATCTAGCTTGTAGTAGCTGTTAACAGAAGATATTACGTGTGTGTTTAAAAAGATGTAAAGAATAAAAGGATGCTTATTGAAAATTCATTATATTTTGAAAAAGAATGGGTATTTGACACTTAATAACATAAATTCTTATTATTCTGCAATGAAGAGAGTATTCAGTTTGTTTCATACAGCTTCAAAGCCCTATTGATAATGTGACTGAGATCTGAATTCATTGAAGAACTGAAAAATTCAACCGGCATTAAAGAGCAATTGCAGTAGAAATGTTAACCTTATCTCTGTAACAGTTTCAACACACAGTGTCTTGAAATTGGATTATGAAATACCATCACTTGTTGTTTGTAATACAATTTTAAATGTAAATTTTCTGTGGCTTAATGCATTACATTTCAGACTGAAGGAAGACCACTGCTCGTTTTTATCTTGTAAGTGTGCAGACACCACAAGCTGGATTGCTCCTAAGATTATCTGACATAAAGTAAAGAAATAAATATATTTTTGGATTACAGAAACGGTACAATTCTCTCCATGTTTTGTGTCATCAGTGAAATTAACTGGCATAAACTGACTTCCACCATTAGGGGGTTTTATAATGCCTCAAAAAAACTCATAATTTCTATTTTGATTTGGAACTTATTGTTAATGTATGAATAAGATTAGTGTTCTACTTGATGCAATATTTTCTAACGCAGGACTCAGCATGCTGTAAGTAGCTTCTGGGCAGAAACAAATGATAATTCAAAGAAAATCAGATCATGTTCTGGTCTATATTTTGTTTAGAAACCTTGCATTAATCATATATACTTAAGAACTCAAATTTGCTTGTGTCATTTCCCCTCCACAAATAAGTATTTAAGAAATAATTATTGAAATTTTGTTTGCAGAAAGACAACTTTTCATCCTAAATATTACGAAATTTTTAGGAAAGATTGTTAGCAAGTCTAATTGAAATTTATGTTAAAGATGGAGAATATCTGAGTATGGACCACAACAACTGAATAGAAGCAGCACAGCACGATTGTAGCTTCTTGAGGACAATTGAAACAACTGAAAATAAAACTTCTGGTATACACAAAAAAATGTAAATACCTCCTTTCATCCAGTGTAAGCTATTGTGAATTTTTCTTGCAGTGAAAGCTGAGGAGAGGAATCTTTACAACATGAACACATTATAATAAAATTATGAAACTAGCTTTGACACTGGAACCTGACTGCAAAGCATAGTCCATGAGCACAAACAAAGATAAGGCACATTCAGTGTATAGTATTGGGATTATCCGAGCCTCTACAATGAAAATTAATTCCACTATGGAAACTACATATTCAGTCATGTTATCCAAATCTAATGAAACAAATTTCAAGCAGTCCCTTGAATTATTCCTCTATTTTCGTATTTAGTTGTTACAAATATGAAATTATTATTGTATAGCATGTAACTTATACCTGATGTTTTTTTTTTTGAAATGTAGCTATAATAATTACAATACTGTATTTATACTTATCAGATTCACCTGGAATTTTCTTATTCGCCTGAGGTCTAGATCATTCTTCACTACTCTGAAATTCTGACTGTGTCTGCTAAGAACATTTCTAAACTTGTACATATATATTTTTAATTACATAGTTTTTGCATTTATATGACTGTATTTATATGTCTAAGCATACTGAAATTAGAATTATTTTGATAAATATTATGTATGTGTGAGTATATACAGTTAAAGTGAACAGCTGCAGTCACCTGAAGAATTATAACCCAAAAAAGAAAACTGTGTTTGTACTACACTCTGTTTCTGCTTCCGTAATGCATAATCTATTATGGTGTACCTATAAAAGGGTTTGCAGTACACATGATTTTATAACTTGTTTTGTTTCAACTGCAAAAATATTATCAGGCTAATTCCACACCATACAAAAATGGTATTGAAACATAAATGAAGATTTGATGGTTGTTTCTTTTGTGAAAAGTGAAGAATTACCAGTCTGTATGTTTCTTAAAATTGTCTTTAGCAGAATAAAGTATGGAATGAATTGTATTATGTGAAGAAATATGGTGAGAGATATATAATTGTCTGTGGTCATTTCTAAGTACAGCTAAGAAAGAAACGTTTCAGACATTATTGTTTAGCACATGGACTTTGCTTAGTTGCAGGAGTACCAAACATATATTTTTGTCATTGTTCTGGCGCACCTGTGCAAGATGGTAGCTGCTGCTGCAGCGGCTAGGCTACAGTGGGGGTTAGTAAGGGCGATTGGCATCCTTGGGCCTCTTCAACTGCACTTTGAGCCGCTTCATGCCTATCTGGAAACCATTCATGGCTTGAATGGCAGCTTGGGCGCTTGCTGGGTTGTCAAATGATACAAAACCTGAAAATAAAACAACAGGAATAAATAAGATATATTATGTATATTTACTTACATAATATAAAATGTTACATTACACACTGCATTTACTTACAAAGAAAGCTGCCAATGTAATTAAATTTTGACAATGGCAGAAAAAGGAAGAAAGCCCTTCAGACGAGCAGCTGTCTTACATTCAGTGATAATATTAATTTACTTTTGTATGTGAATGAAGAACAAGATTCTTGTGCAACACAATGAAAAGAAACATGTGGTTGTATTATTTACCAAAGCATTTGCTCTGGTTGGTGGCGCGGTCAATGAACACCTTGGAACTGATAACATTCCCAAATGGTAAGAACATCTGCATCAGTTCAGCATCGCCAAACTCCTGAGGTAAATGGTAGATGAAAAGGTTGCAGCCTTCTGGTCCTGAGATGGAGCAGCCTATGCCAGACAAACAGACAGACAAGCAGAGATCAGTGCAGAACTAATTTCACTGCCTTAATGGACTCAGATATTGCTGATCTACCGAAAACACTGTATCAACAATAAAATCTTCCTTTTGAAGGCTACATTTAAGGTACATTATTTCACTTGTTTAATTTTGTTCTCATTTTGCTGTGAGATCAGAGAGAATGATGAGGGTCTTTAAAATAAATATGAAACATGAATTTATTAAAATCTTGAAGAAAGTTAATGTTTTGCATATTGCGTCTTAACATCATAGCATTAACATGCAGCTAAAAATCTGTTGAAGACATCCTGAGTCAAGAGTAATTATTAGGTGATAAATACTAACTGGACATGTGAAAAATAAAGATTACAGTCTTTAGGGATGTGAAATCATGTAGTTTTGTGAACAGTTTTGAACATTTTGGAACAAGCCTGCCGCCTCCATTTTCAGTGAATCTTGAAAGTATATTGTACATTCTATCAGGAGAAATGAAGGAATCCTATACCATAACCTCAATTGTGACATGAAATTTTACTCCTATGTGCATGAATAGTTAATGATTTCTACTGATTTTGTAATGAATCGAGCAATATATACTTTTTAAAGTTGTATCCTAATTTACAAAACACTTATTATTTGTACCACAAATTCTAGTTACTTAATGGGTTGATACAGTGAACAAGTTATAAGTAACAAAACTGCCATCTGAATTACTCATGCGCGAGATATAATGCACTTTGTAAGAAAATTTATTCAATTTCCCACAACTTGGTATTTTGTGACTGGCACTGGAAGCTGCTTATGACTATAAAGGAAAACATTTCAAACAACAAACTGTTCATTAGTACTGCTCAAAAGGTAGATGAGAGAATTAATTCACATAAAAAGAAACTGGGGTTGTAAAGTATGTCATAATACCATATTTAAAGATTCAAGTCTTCTGGGATGTGACACTGTGTTGATGGGTTGGTGTTTCTTGATGTCTCAAATGATTTTTTTGCTCATCTTCAAGCACTGAGGTGTTAAAGAAGAATGGGATACTTGAATATGAAGGCACTATTTTCATATGAAGGTTAGGAAACAATAATCCGGTGACAAAATGTCACATCCCATCAACCCTTCAAGATGAAGGCACTATGTTCTTCCAAGCATCAGGAAACCCTAACTCAGTGACAGAGCATCACATCACAGCAGACCTAGATCCTCCACAGAACTGCTGTGGAAACCTCAAATCATACATATTATAGTTAGTTTTAATTGTTTAGTTCCATGAACACACATGACTTGCAAGACTGTTCTTATGAGAATGATTAAATTACACACATTATCTGTTCCAAGTTCACTCACATCAGTTAATAAAGATAAGTTTATATTTTATTTATTAATGTAATATGGGTGAAAATTGTATTTTAAGACTTATACATTGGAAACTTGGTTATGTCATGTGAGATTTGGAGGTTGTCATGTTGATGACTGAAGAATACTGTCATCTTCTTACTGCCTGATAAAGACATCACATATTTTTTACACACATTAAATATGTTATTCATTTACATCTTTACATTTGGTTTATTCTTAAGATTTTGCAGACTTGTGTGATCTGATCCATGTGATTTTAAAATATAAATGAAATCAGTTTCCCAGTCTGAAGTAAATTTAATAGTCTTGATTAACCACTATAATTAAGCGATTGGAAAGATGACTTAGATACAAGGCAGAGACATTTGGGATAACCAATGGCTGTATGAAGTGTGCTGGTTTATTAGCTTGCAATGGGTTGCACAGCCCAGGGATTGAATGCTAGAGGGAGTTGAGATTTTTCCACAACCATCAAGACTGGCCCTGAAGTCAACTCAGCTTCCTTTACAAGGATTAATGGGTCTCTTTCCCGGGGGTAAAGCGGTTGAGGCATAGTGATGACCACCAACCCCCATCTAGCACCAAATAGAGCTATACCTCTGTTCCTCCTCTAGGACTCCATGGACTCTTCTAGGATGCGATTTACCTTTCAATGGCTGTACAAAAATAAAATTCATGCACTTTAAGAAGTAAGACTTGGAAGAAGCTGGATCATATGAAATTCTTGGAGGAAAATTATGCAAGATTTTTTTTATCATTGCATTATCTCCTCCAACATTTATCACCTCCTGTCCTTTAAATGTTTTGGACTTGTCTCTTTATGTATCACAGGCTCCAATCTCTTGCTTGCCACCTTGTGGCCTTCCCAACCATCCCTGTGTCAGTCCTCTATACTTCAGCATAGTTTCCTCTTCTACTCGCAGGATGGAGGCAGAAGTTTGTCCAGATCGTGAGGAACTAGTTACACAACTGCACATCATAACATCCCAGGTAACAGTAATTTAAAAAAAAAATTATGTATGAGGATGTAGGTCTCTGCTTTTCCTTATATTACAGCTACATTGTGTATTTATAACAAAATTCAAAACAAAAAATCAGAAGTGTATGGATATGGGTTTTGCTAGCATGATCAGAGAATGCTGAAAAACAGCACTGTTATGAAGAAAACATTTAACCTTTTGGCACACAACTCGAATTCCTTGTACTCTGATGCACTCAGACCAGTGTATTAACAGTGAAGAATGGAACACAAGGTTTAAAGAGTGTATAGAGTGAAAGACCAAGCTTCACACCCATACAAAACACTAGGTAAAATTATAACACTGCTTATTTTAATGCAGATAGACATCTGTAACACAAAAATTTCCAAACTGAAGGGTAGGGAGCATTTCCTGAATTTCACCTGTTTTTAATTTCAACAGAAATACAATTTTGATTGCCTGCTACTGTTGCAAAATATTCTAAGTTTGCCACATTTGGAACGGATATCTATTGTGGTTGTGATCCAAATTCCAATAATTGGCCAAAAATATTGTGAAAATCTAAAAAAGAGATTTGACTTGTGGATGACAGAAAATTGAGAACATGGAAATATAATGACACGTGCAACACATTCAGAAAACAATAAATGTAAGTCCTTTGACAGTACATATTTATAATCCACACATTTAGAAACAACAATAAAACACAGTCATGATTTCCATTGAAACTAATTTAAGAAAAAAATTGCAATATAGATTCAAATTTATTTTACTTATTGTTGTGTCTGGTTGTAAAACTTGTCTATTACTATGAACAGAAAGCATGTAATTCAGGTACTTGAAAACAAAGTGCTAAGGAAAGTGTTTGGATTTAGGTATAGTTAAGTGTATGGGGAGCAATGGAAGTAGCACAGTGAAGAACTCTGACACAGAGTTCCAGTATGGTTCTTTGGTTACATTAAATGAAATTATGTGGGTCTTGACTGTTTCAATGTGTACCTCTCACGGGGAGACATGAAGCCTGTAGAATTACTGGAGAACTTTTGTGTAATGTGGCCACAGAAGGGACTACAGGATGGACAGCATTATGAAATGAAATGAAATGAAATTAATATGAAACTTAGACAAACTTCAAGTAGACTGTATACTTGATTCAACTGTAAAGGTTTTGAGGTATGCATGTTGATTATTTATCAATCTTCTATTTGGTTTCTGCATCATTTAATAGTAATAATAATGATGATGATGATGATGATGATGACGACGACGACGGCGGCGGCGGCGATGATGATAATAATAATAATAATAATAATAAACTGCAATTGGTTTGTCACCAGGTGGCAGTGGTTATTTTACATGTATACAAAATATGAAACTGGTTACTAATAAATTTATGTTGGGAAGGCTATATGAGAAGCATGTAGTGAAAACTTGGAAGTTTTGGGAACCATCTCAGCATTGTTTATAGACACAGGGAAACCAAGTAAAACCTGTGTCAAGGAGTACGGTCACAGGACTTTTCGAATACCGACTTCTAGCCAGCAGTCTGGCATCTAAAGTAAAAACAGCGATACACACATAGCACAACAAATACACGTGAACACATTAGTGGTTAAATCAGCTCAGTCAACCTCAAGAAGTGGGCAGTTAATTCCTCCGAAATGATGCAAGATTCATCCACGACATGATGCAGAAACAAAAAAGACAGCCATCATTTGATTCAGTTAGTTCAGAACATGGCCCAATGGCAGGCTTTTGATTTGTTATGTGATGTACAGCATTTATGTTCCATTAGCACAGTGTCTCATTAATGAATTCATATTATGAATACAGTTTCCTGCCTCTGTCTTCTGTCAGATTTGGAATTCTGTCAAAAAGAATAAAATATGCAATACACCAAAATACAAATTTCTTAGTTCCTTTATTCCATAACAGATGTCCGTGGGCAATGACAGGATTGAAAGTTGCCATCTTAATAAAGTGTGAGAGAGTTCTCCCCATAAGATAACAGGAATCAAGTAAAATGGGATTTTAAAACAAACAAATGTTCCTTCATCTTTTTCAACATTATAGCAGTGAGATTTTAATATCTATTAGCAGTAATTAAAGTGCTGATCTAAGAGATTAGTCAATTTTAACCATTCCATGAAATCAGCAGAATGATTTTGCCAGAATTATTCTTTTTTTATTTTGTGCTGGGTGGATATGGAATACAACATTTTTGGGGGTGGTATTGTTTATATTACTCATTTTTTTGTTTATTCTATTATTTGTTAAATGCATAATTTACATAGCCCCAAGTATGAAAGAAGTGAATGAGAATAAATTTGGAAGTTAAGTGTTCATGGCCTATTTTAAGATATCAACAATGGATGCTTGCAATGATAGCAGAAACTTATGGAAATTCCAGCCAAAGGAGGAAGCCACTAGATGAGAATTAAAAACTGAAACTTCTTTTCTACAAAGCAAGAGTGCCAAACTCTGTGTCACCATGTACAGTCAGGTCTTAAAAAGAAGACTGTTTTGTTTTGTATATTCATAAAACTAACAGTTTTGCTTGCAGTTAGTTTATCATATCATGTTATGGAATTATATTTTGGGGAAACTCATCACATAGTTCCACAATTTTTACCATGGAAAAAAATGGCTATTAGAATTATGGAAGGTTGTGGAAATAGAGTTTCATGTAGAAATTTAATTAAGAAATACAAATTTTGCCTCTGACATCACAATATCTATTATTTTTATTAATCTTTGTAGTTCAAAACAAAAACCTTTTCTCAAGAAACACTGAAAATCACAATAAAGACATGAGACAAAGAAATAATTTATACCTGTCCCAAGCAAACTTAACCATATATCCAAAATGAGCTTATTAATCGGGGATAAAAATCTTTAATAATTTACCCTTGGAGATTAAGAAAGATGCTTGTAACCTAAAAAAGTTTAAATTTGTTCTGAAACAATTTTTATACACTTATTCATTTTATACATTGGAAGAGTCCTTTAATCAATCATGAATTATGTACTGTATCACAAAATTCTTTATTATATTGGTATTAGTTTGGAGGTTCTGTCTTTGTACATTATAGAAGTATTCACTGATTGTCTATTATGAGCTGATTTAATTTCATTGTATAAACCTGACGTCTTACAAATGTACTGTATTTATAAAATTATTATTATTTGTATTTTATTGTCAAGACTCATTCTGTACTGTGCGTATTGTTATTTTAATGACAAATTCTATATCCATTTTGGTGGATCTTTGGAATACTGAATAAATGAAAGTATGAAAGTAGCATGAAATAATTCTTTAAGAATATTCTAGGTTCGTTCATTTCATCTGGGACTTAAATAAAATATCTTTCCTTGTGAACATGGCAATTAACTACAAGATTTCATAAAAAATAGAAAATTCTCAAAGAATGTCATGCAGTTACTCAAAATAAAAGAAAAGCAATGTTCTTAGTAAAGACAACAGAGGGCACTGTCTTCATTCACATCAAATGCGAGAAATGGAAATATTTATGATATCCACACTAAGTCTTAGAGCCTCATCTGCCAACCTAAATAGTGTATGTATGGATGGACTGTTTTTCTTTCATTGATACTGTCTTATCTGGTAATGAACTGTTGCACCAGAAGGTATGTGTACACGAAAATGAAAAGATCCTGCAGTAGGATTCCCACATCATGTTCATGATAATTTAATATTCAAAATTATTCCAAATATTCAAGGATAACATATTTACCAAATCGTTGGCATGAAAGAAACAACTACTTAAGTAGATTCAAGAGTTTATGTATATAACTACATGTATCTTAATTAAATTAATAATTATGATTCTAATAATTTTAATATGTTATGCAGAGAGTGTCTGAGAAACTGATTGTAAAGTAAAGTTGGTGATGGAATTTATATCTTCCAGGGCTTGGCACTAGTAGTGGAAGATGGTGACAGTCAACACATTCTTCAAATGAAGACAGCCTTGAAGTGTGTGTATGAGAATAGGTGTCATATCTGCAAAATTCTGAGAGTGGAAAAACTGGTTCACTTTTACCATTCCATATTTCAAGCAAAACAGGACCGAATGTTTCATGTCAGTTTTGTCTAAACGACATTTTAAAATTTTCACATGTAGTATTCTTTCTTAGTTCGCGTTTAGCTAATAACATTTTATGGCTTGGTGCCATTTTAAGTATTTAAAGAAGGAAAAACAAAATTTGGGTTAAATATCTTTCTTTCAGGTAAGTAAATTTTTTTTTACATTAAATGTTGGACAAAATCTAATTTCAGAACACTTTGGTGGAGTGCATATAATTTAGATTTGTATTCAGAAGGTTTACATTTTGAAACCTGGCCATGTACCCAGGTACCGGACAGAGATTTATAGGTCACAAAAGTCCAAACAACAAAATGTGATGTTTGTGATTGAATAAAGACATACACGGTAATATTCAACGACGTAAGAAAGAGATTTATATATTTCTGCAGTAACTTGCAGGCCAGTACTGTTTGACATCTTTAAAAAGGCCATGATTGCTCCTGTAAAACTCTTTTTTATTCATCATTCATGATCTCATCAGATTCACAGCTAAAAATCCTCTGCTACTAAAACAGTGTTGTTAAATAACCCAAGAATGAAAAGTAATCATATGTTTTTAGAATTAAGGTTAGTGAGTCACCCATAGAGGATACACACTGTTCTTAATGTACAGATCAGCAATACCCACAGTTCATTCTTGATTACAATAAAATGCAGAATAAAATAAAAAAAAAAGTAAGTATTAAATAAGTAGTAAATACAACCAACCTTTAGTAGCGTAACAATGATTCCACTGTAGTGATGTTATTCCTTGTGCCAGCCACTTACGTTAAATCAGAAGCCTGTGGCGATTTATTTACAGTGTAAAGTTACATGATAGACACCATCACTGATCATTAGCCAAATAAAAGAAAAACTAGTTATTAATTAGAAAAGAACACACAAACAAACAATAGGTTGGGCATTACACTGGGAACAACAAAACATCAACAATAGGAACAACGGCGGAATATTAAAAAAGTGAACAGCACCATTTTTTTGCGCCAAAAATAAATAAATGAACCTAACAAATTAAAATCTGAATATAAAGTAATGCTTTGACATTCACATAGAATGCAAGTTAAAAAATAAATTAATAGACACAGACACTGTATGTTAATTAAAAAGTAATGCAATGCATTAATGCACCAAAATGTCTCTTATATGCCTTACACATAAAAAACATTCACTCACGCACACACATACATACATTTCTATCACCCTGCATTTACACTATCAAATATATATATATATGTATGTGTGTATATATATATTTCTTTTTGCAACAGAAAAGGCTTTGTACAAAAGTTTCATTAGTTTATTATATGTTCCATTGTTATGTAGCGTGTTCTGTCATATGAAAGCCCATTCAGTGCTGTTATTTCCGATTTTTATAAATAATTTTGGAAACAACAGGGAATGATGATGATGATGATGATGATGATAATAATAATAATAATAATAAACAGTAAAACTTTTGTACAGTACTTGAAGCTGTGGGGTTTTTAAATACCATAAACTTCTTATATAATTGTTTTTATAACAGCTTTTTCTTGTATTTCCTTTTCTGTAATACACTCTTAATATTGAGAGTTTAGCAGAGGTGCAAAAAGTTTTTATAGAAATTCTACATGGATATAACAAAACAGAATTATGCAGGACTTAACTGTGTATATGTACAGGGAATCCAATTTAAGAGAAAATAATTTTCTTGATAATTTGTTGAAGGTAAGTCGAATTTTTACTATTAAATCATTACGTCCCATCACCGTACTCTTTACATGGGTCTCTTGAAAAGCTGATGGCTGTATGATAAACTGTGTTGTCTTGCTGAATCACAAGAAACCTAACATTAGTTTTCCTCATGAATCAGGTGAGTGGCACTATGGTCTATGTTGTGGACTAAGGTAAATTAAATGTTACCTTTGAATATTTCTTCTCATTATTTTGATATAACGTTCTTAATGGAGGAAATGTTGAAATATGTTTTACAGAAAGTATCTTGATAGGGCAGTGACATGTAAAACAAAGACTGCAATGCCTGATTTGAGATTTTCTCAGGCTTCTTTGTTGAGAATTCATGTCTTCTTGCATGTTATCCTGTGTTGCTGGGTTAGTGTTTTAATCCTGTGTTGCTGGGTTAGTGTTTCCCAACATTTCAAAGTGAGGTACCAATTCTTTCATCTTCAAGGGTTAACAGGTCTAAGAGTGGTCCATTCTTCTTGGACCCCTCAATTCTGTAAGTTGAAAGCACTACAATTCTTCAAAATGTTGTGAAACACTAACCCAATGATATACTATCACATGTCAGAAGACCTGAATCCTCAACAAATGAAGGTTCTGAACATCAAGTTCAGTTGCACAAACAAGAAAAACTAGTAGACACATGTTTTAACAAAATGGAAACTTTTTGATAATTGCTCCTTATTAGAAGTAACCCCAAGGAAAATATTATGTCTCTGGCCTCTTCAAGTTGGAATTCTAAACATTACAGTTCATGCTGCAACAAAAGTGTTAAAATCATAATCTTACAAAGTGATATAACACAGTCTTCTGTTACCAGACTATAAACTGAAAATTCTAAATTTTACGTGGTGTCACGAATCAGTGGCTCAGAATTTACATTCTGTGCTAATAGGGCATGGTTTTGACGTAAGTGGATGTGTGAACATTTGCAATAATATATATATGTGGACAGACAACCCTCATATTTTTTATGATATGCCCTTCCCTGCGAGATTTAAGGTTCTCTTATCAGTGTTGCTGAATATTCAAGTCTTTTGGGATGACACACTGTCTCACTGGACACTTTCAAAGGAATTTAATGCCTTCATCTTCAGTGTCAAGCAGTCCAAGAATGACACTTGGTGGAGTGCTTGAACATATAATGAAGACATTACAATTCTTGGAAACGAAGAAATGGTAACAGGAGAAAACTTTAATCTTTGGCCTTTACTTGAACTGAAAACTGAAAGTTGGTACAAAATCAGTGCTCAGAGATGAATAGGAAACAATTAAAGAATTCTGAATGATATGTGAGGTTAGTTCTGGGACATGCCTTCAACCAATTTAGCGAAGAAAACAAACTTTTATAGGCTTCTACTGCTAGACAATGCACACACACACATGGCCAATAATTCCAAGGACATTTAACTACAGTTTCCAGTAAGTTAGTTAAGGACAGTGTCCTTTGTGTTAATGAATTTTATATTCATGTGACTTCTATATGTGGGGTACATTAAAGGATTAGGTTTATTTGTGTGAATAATCCTTATTGTCTGCCAGAATAGAAAACAAATATTCAGAAAGAAATTTCAGTTATCACCACGTAATGCCTTCGTCATACATTCAGAAAAATCTTCTTAAGGTGTAAGGCATGAACGGAAGTGGACTGTTGCCAAATCATGACTGCTGTAAAATGAGGGAAGTTAGATTTCTGGGAAAAACAGGCCATGAAACTTCAGTACCTGCTGCATTAGTATTTGAAAAGCTTACCGTAATGACTAATGGAATCCAGCACGCTCTTAAATTAGATACTCTGCATTTATACATCAGAAGTGAATCCTTATATTAACGGATAAACTAACATAAGTGTGACAACAAAGACACATACATATTTGTATATTAACTTAAGAAATTAAAGGCAGTCGTCTATTTACAGTGTTATGGGTATGTATGGATTTAGGAATCCTAGATTGTTTTGTTCTGATATACAGAGTTTAACTAAGATCTGGGCCTTTTGGACCCTAACAGATATATAGCTCATTTATATTTTATCACTGCTGGACTGCTTCATACACAAGATACTGCAATAATTTATGTGGCTTTAACATTTAGCAAATGTTTTTGCAATTTTCCTGCAGGTCCTAAGATGAAACTGACATTATTGGGCATGTTTACTCAATTAATTTTCTCATATTTCTGAACAGCAAAGATAAATGACATTGTCCCTGATGGACCTCTTACATTCAGACTTATGTTAAACTCTATATGTTTAAAAGAACAGACTAAGTAATTAAATACCAACACACTCCACTATGAATATATATTCACATTTAGTTACTGCAATGTAATCAGCTTACAGCACTAAGTTAAGGTTTCAGATGGGAAAATGTAATATACAAGGAAGTTTATGAAAGATGGCAACAAGCACTCTAATGTCAAGAACTTTATTCTGACTTCTATATATACATGATACATGGGTAACAGATGGTACATATGAGACTTAGATATAGTCACCACTCACATATTTGTACAACTGTGGCACCAAGGCTTGTGTATAATGATATAAAAATCGGTTTCAAATGGCTGTAACCAGGTAACAGTTTGCTTCCCATCAGTATCTGCTGCAAACTGCTTGGTAGCCAAATGCTTCTTAAGGGGTCCAAACAGATGTAAGTCATCGGGCATCATACTGCCAATCTGCGAATTGGACTTGTGGCTGGTTATGGTGCAACAGCTGAATAATTACAGACCATGCTCCCAAGAGTCCCAATCTCATGTCCATTGATTTCTATCTTTTTGGACCCCTTAAGAAACACCTGACTGGCAAACAATTTGCAACATATGCCAACATAAAGCAAGCTGTCACCTCCAGGTTAAATACACTTGACACGGAATTCTTCTATGCCAAGATACAAGCCTTGGTGCGACAGTAAGACAAATGTTTAAATGTCAATGGTAATCATGTGGAGGTCTGACATATACCATCTACTACCCATCTACGATCTATACACCAAAGTCAGAATAAAGTTCTTGGCATCAGGGTGTTTGTTACCTTATATTCTGCAATTATTTTTTACACTATACATAAAAATAAAAGTTAATATTGTTACTGGAAATAATAAGCATCCACAAATCTGAATCAATTTACTTCACAGGAGTAAAAGGACTGGCACAGACAAAGGTTATATATGGAGGACTTTTTGCACCACTGAATGTTATAGTTTAAATAATATAATTCATGGCATAAATTTTGCAGATTGATTTACTTTTTCCTTTTGTTCCTTATTTTTCTTACCTTCCCTTTGCGTAGGGGGGACGGTGGACATCGGTTGGGGAATGGCCTGCGGGAACTGGCCGTAAACTGCAGCAGCGGGGTACGCTGCCAGAAGAGAAGGGAGAACACACCAAAATAATAATCGTTGTTATAATGTCCTCCATTTATTTGCCAATGGGAAGTTAGAAGGGCACAGAAGTGGTCGGTAGGAAGTTTGAATGACCTGAGATTCACAGTTTTAAAAGGTTATGTTAAATCAATTAAAAGCTGAGTGGCAACAATGTGTACCACCTGCTTTAACATTTGGAAACTTTACGTTGTGTTACATAGTGCGTTTATGTATTTCATAAGATTCTCACAACAAACACTGATTTTTTCTCTAAACAGCATTAACCAGGTAGTGTTTCCAATACACATGGTCTGTATTCTTTTTGAGTTAAAAATGAGATTATATATGTATAACTCAAATTAATTTCAGTCTTCAAAGGGTTAGATATATTCTGAATTCAATTTTTGTTAAATATTTTAGTTAAAATAATATTCATTATTTTAAAACCTTAAGAGGTAAAATATTTACAATAATAAATATCAACACTGACTTTTGCAAATTATTTAAATATTATTTATTTTGATCCAAATCTTGTGAAACAAGTATAAAAAACCTTACAAGAGCTACAATAATGAACCCCATATGTTGGCTCTATGGATTGTTTGTGAGCACAACATAATTAGATATTGCCTATTGTAATACACAGTTTAGCATATATGGATAAACAGGATTTGACTATGTTTGTGGATCTGGTCACTGACTGTATAAGACCTTTCACATAAAGTCTATGACAAGAGAGTTTCTTGAAAAGAAAATATTTCAAATAATATTTCAAGCACAGGGTTACAGACTTCACACTCATTAGTCGTTAAATTTCACTGTATCCTACCTGACTGGTAGCTTTTAGCACTATTAAAGTAGCCAAAAAAAATGTATACATTGCGGAAGATATTCTTAAGAAATGTTTCAACAGGACATAATGAAATTAATGTACACATTCCTGTAATAGACCACTAATGCTTACAAATATTTTCAGACCAATCAACTGTTCTATGGCTCCTCTTTAAATTCAGTCTCATATTATTTTTTTGAATTCAGCCCTGCAGTAATAACACATTTTTATTTCCAATGCAATTGCAAATTAGCTTGATGGAAATATTATATTACAGTATGCAGTATTTTTGTACAGCATGACACTAATGAAATTATTATATTATAGTTTCAATTTGAAACAGAATTTAAATTATGATTTATGCAATATTTACTTTTCCACACTCACATTATACCGTTCACAACTTTGTCCTGTTGTTAGCCTGCCTATGTTACAGGGACAGAGGCTGATGGTACCATCACGTCCATGCACGCCTCTACTATGAACTTCTGGATTAGTTGACAGATGCTTATTAAATATACCACAAGAATCATCTCACTAGGCCACCCTACATTTGTAATTTTCAGTTTTCTGCCATCAACAATGAAGTTGTGGTGAGAGATTATATGAGGCAAATTTAATACAGTCAGAACTTGAACTAGTCAGCCTCAACAAAGATCAAAGCATCTGTACCAGTACTAGAAGTAAAGTAGTCACTATAAGTTCCCATAGCTATGTTTTGGTAACATGTGAGTCCTGCAATATTTGTTATAGAATTCACATATCTCAATGACTGGCACTGTCATCCGCTCTCTTACTAAATTGTGACATGTTTTCTATCAATCTCCATTAGAAATTTCATTTTTTGTTTGAGAGATCAGACTAGGACTGGGGAATGAATGGCATCTTGGGTTTATGTTTTTTGACGCTACTAAAGTACTTCTGTTTATACGAAGGAAAGTTATAATATGTCTTGGAAATGTTACTCTTTTTAATTAAAACAAATTTCATGATGTGTTCATGTTCTCACAATCATGGCTATCAGCCAGGTGTTATTGTTTCAAAACACAATTCAACAGAAGAAGCAAAGCAAAGGAAAAATTTTAACAATTTGAAGCAATATATATGTATGCAAATGGAAGAAACATAACCATGCAAAGAGAAGCAAGCATGAAAGAGAGTACATTCATCTTTCCAGCACAAAATAACAATGGTCCAATTTATGTGTGTATGCATATTGACATTTTAATGACTTATTATTGGAAACTATATACAAGAAAAAATGTGTCTTTTATGTGAAAGTATCTACATCTTGCATTCCATTGTTCTCTCTAATGCTGTGCAATGTACATACACAATAAAATTAAGCCTCAAAGAAAACATTAAAGCTCTAAATATTTTTAAGATTTTCTGCCTGGTATTCATTTATTAGATTGTCAGAGTTCAAAAGTATTTAAAACAAATAATATTCAAGTCTCAAGAATTCAATTTAAAAAGTAAAAAAAAAAATTGTCAAAGAATTATACAGTAATGAAACCAGGCAGGCTCTAAGAGGGGAATTTTCTAACACGCATACACAAGACCACAGCTAAGAGACAGATAGACAGGTAACTAACAAACAAACAGACAGACAAACAAACAAACAAACAACCATACATACACGCATATGCACAGATCGACCTAGTAAAAAGCACCTCTCACTTGAAATTCATTGTAAAGTTTCAATTAAAGAATGCAATACGTTCAGCACTAATATTTATTAACCCATTTTGATTAATTTAATAATCTTTGCTTCAAAACCATTATTTTGAAAAAAAAAAACTGTGTTCTTGTAAAATCTTTTATTCTCAGTCTCCCAAGGGAAAATTCAATGTAATAAACGTGTAATATTATGCTGTACTAAATTAATTGTTTCTGGTCTCTTATCTTACTTGTACAAATGCTCATATTTACATCTGGGGTGAGTGAACCTACGCATATATGATTCCCTCAACAGTGAGCACATATATGTGAATACTGTTTTAAATTTTATGCCAAAGAAACAGCCTACACTGACAAATGCTACCATCCTGTTCTTTATAATAATTTCACTTTTTTGGAAAAGTTACTTTACACCACAGAAAAGATCTGTGATAGACGTAAAAATGTTTTACAAAAAAGGTATTACTGATGTTTTAAGTACTGCAAAACACTGTTAATTATAACTTATCCAAGAAACTCATGTGAGATGCTTGTCAATCCCACAAACGTTCAACCAAACAAATTAAGAGGTTTGACTTTTATATTTGTATATAAATCTGTTTCTACAAACTTAACGTTTGTTGATAATAGTAAACATATTTTATAATCAACTATCCATTGTATAATCAGGTTACATCACATGTGATAATTATACGAAGTAGTATTATTCCTAGTTGACTTATGTTGTCACTTTTATTTATTCATATAGGTAACCTCTGGTTTTATACCTATAATAAAATTTCTACCAAACAAACAAAAAGAATTCTAAAATTAAATAATCAATGCACACAATTGTATTAGATTTAAAATAATACTATAAAAGCCACTAACTCCTACATGTTTCAGGTACTGTGAACACCTTCAACATATCAACAAGCTTCTCCAACTTACTATGCACAATTCTGTCTCTTCTATATATTCTACACTGCAGAATTTCCAGCAGTTCCTTTTCATGAAAGAGACCAATATACCAAGCAGATGTTTTGTACAATCACTGTACTCCCTGATGATGGGCCAATAAGGCCTGAAACATGTAGGAGTTAGTAGCTATAATAATATTATTGTAAATCTAATACAGTTGTGTGCATTTGTTTGTTTATATTTTAGTAATTGAACTGTGATGCATGGAAGAGAAAATGTGAAATACACTACAAGATCTGTGTATGGTTGAGTCTGTTTCCACTCCCAACCACAGTCAGAGCTGCATGGACAATTTTGGAAAACTTGCTTAAATTTTTCCTTATTGAATGACTCTCAACAGCAGCAAAATTTGAAAAAAGCATAAAAGAAAAATTAAGGAATGTATCCTTATTTAAAACCAACCAAAAGTTCACTTTGTACATGGAAGTGAAGCAGATCCATAATTGAATGTGTATGTTGGAAAGAGTTCTATGTAATGAAATTACCCTGACATTTGGTAAAAGAAAGTGATATTTTAGACAGAATAAGTGCCAAGGGTGTCACCAGAATATGCAATTTCTTTATAAAGAGGGCGAATAAAGCTTGATCTGGTGGTTTCCCATATCGGGCTTAAGGAAAAGTTGTTTAACGTTTAGACGTCTAACATCAACTATAGTTGACGTACCGCACCACTAACCTCGAAAGTTGCATTTTATATATTTATTCAACAAATATAGGTACCGAATATTTTAAACATGGTGTATACTCTCCGTTTTTTTCTCTTCAAAATGAAGTTTGTTTCATAATTCTAACATATTTGGTTCCTGTATTATTCACATTTTATATACACGATGTGCTAAAATTTAAAAAAATAATTCCGGCGCCAAAAGGTTAAACTTACAGCATGCTTTTGAGTGAAATATACACCTGAAATTCATGGTTTCAAATATCAGCCCAGCGAGTTACACTCATGACTGAGGTTTTTGTGATTTACTAAGTCTCTTCAGACATGTATTGTGTCAATAAGCATTTTATGTTTCTCACAACACTCAGACCACTATGATACATTTGCATGTGTGTTAGAAACTTTAGTAGCTGCTACTAGGGAGATTGGACTGGAAGTAAGTGCCGATAAAACTAAGTACATGGTCATGTCTCGAGATCAGAATGCAGGACAAATTCACAGTGTGAGGAATGATAATAGTACCTTCGAGAGGGTGGAAGAGTTTAAATATTTTGGAACAACTTTAACAAATCAAAATTCTATTCTGGAAGAAATTATTAGCAGATTGAGGTCAGGAAATGCTTGCTATCATTCTGTGCAGAACCTTTTGTCTTCCAGGTTGCTACCCAAAAATTTAAAGATCAAGATATATAGAACTATAATTTTGCCTGTTGTTTTGTATGGGTGTGAAACTTAGTTGCCGACAATGTGGGAGAAAAGGAAGCTAAGGGTGTTTGAGAACATGGTGTTGAGGAGAATATTTGGACCTAGGAGGGATGAGATAACGGGGGAATGGAGGATATTGCATAACAAGGAGCTAAATGATTTGTACTCCTCACCCAATATTGTGCGGGTGATAAAATCGAGAAGAATGAGATGGGATGGGCATGTGGCACGTATGAGTGAGGAGAGGGGGGTGTATAGGGTCTTGGTGGGGAAACAGGAGGGAAAGACACCACTGGGGAGACCTAGGCATAGATGGGTGGATAATATTAGGATGGATCTCCAGGAGGTGGGATGTGGGTATATGGACTGGATTGGGCTGGCCCAGGACAGATACAGGTGGCGGACGCTTGT
>Ga0123352_10004499_pt1 | contig 20548 bp, 3 predicted proteins | sample TergutLab28metaG_FD_89700 | JGI IMG/M metagenome (GOLD analysis project Ga0123352, IMG submission 89700) | Labiotermes labralis P1 segment gut microbial communities from Petit-Saut dam, French Guiana - Lab288 P1 | ecosystem: Host-associated > Arthropoda: Insects > Digestive system > Gut ...
CCGTTGCGCTGACCACGTGACACCCCTCTATCCGCAAAAGTTGGCACTAACTTCGCCGACCGGCGGCGGCCGCTCTATCGGTATAGTTCGCGTGCGGACTAAGGCCACGGAGTTTAGTTTATGTGGGATAATTATGGACTAGTTACGCTCGCAAATGGAGGTACACCGACGTATTTTGAGGCACTTTTCCAGCATTTTCGTGAAGGGGCTGAGGAACTTAATCGCGGTAAATAATGAATTGCTGTTACCTAAAATTTGCCACCCGAATTATTGCAGAATAACATATACTATTGTACATTCAGTTTTTGTCTTTAGGTGGACACCAGACAGGAGAGAACACGAATATTTTGTTTTGTATTATCAGTTTGCTATAAAACAATTGCTAACAAAATTAATTAGGCGGTGTCTGCTATTTAGCACGTATGTTTAATGTTGGGGTGGCACTTTGCATAAAACATGTTCTTTGTCGATCAACATGAACTGCCTTGTTTATTGAAACCACAGAGGACCGATAATGGCAATTGTGGTAATGGAATTTATTCGGCTTGTTCTCTTGAATGATAATGTGTTGTACGAGCAAACTTTCTGGTAGACACGCCCAGTAAAGAAGGTATTGTTGTGTAGAGTCTTATTTGACTTAACGGCAGCGTCGATAAGGAATTGCCACTAATCGCTGCGTAATAACCCAGAAGAATGAAGTTCTTATCGAAATACTATTCATAATTTTCGCGGAAAACATTTTCTACTAATTACCGAATCCGTATTTAATTACATTTAAGGAGATAATTTCTGTTTGTTGTAAGAACAAAGTGAAACACATAAATACATCATTTCGACAAAATGCACTTTTAAAAATCAAAAGCCCATGGTACATATAGTAACCACTAAAATTAAACATTATCATATAACAGGGAGCTAAATGACGTTCAATTATAAATTTTGATTGGTCTGAATTTTTTAAACTAGATAATCCTACACTGTTTGTAAATTATGTGAGCATTGTCCTGTAATGTTTGAGGAATTTAATTTTAAGCGTCAATTTAATTACCGATATTTACTCATATCTATTGAAATACTTGCCACATGTCACGTAACTCCATAAGTCGTATATCTTTTTACGTCAGAATGAAGAAATTTCATCCTGTTACGATTGGAAATACTGGGTGTTCTTTGAGAATCAGAGACCATGTTAGAGGATCTTGTAAGTTTCTGGAAGTTGTACTGGAGTGTGACCATCGAAGAACTAGTCATTGCCACGACCGTTATGAATGATGTGACGACCTAGACATATCTTCGTCGCCATCACTGTGAGAACAAATTTCTGATGTCAGATTAAGAAGATGGCTATGAGCATCTCAATTCTGATGACTGGACAGTATTAATATTCCCAGGAAGGCAATATGGAAAAAAGTGCAGCTAAAGGTCAGTTGGAAAGAGGTCAGAAGGTGTACTGAATAACATCCACAACATGCTGTTCTGTAGAAAATGGAGATAAAGACCTGGGAAGCCTGTTGACTGGAGGCAAAGTATCCGGGGGACCTTGGACCTTATTGGCTTATGGAGACGATGGATCGATTTAATTTTGTGTATTAACATTAAGAATTATTTTTCTGAAGGGCTTAAATAAACCTGACGTGTATATTTAAGTCTTTCAGTAGACTGTGACAGACGTCGCTGTAGAACCCCTCACATATTGTGCCTACGAGCGTTAAAATACATGTTTCAGCCTTCTCACACGACAAATTATATTTTTGGTTGTGTTTTGGGTAACCTAATGGAATGATAAAGAAACCTTCAGGGCTCATTCATTTCGTAATTAGTCTTATGACAGGTCCGTAGTCTCTCCCAAAGTGGTTCTTCCCAGAGTGCTTTCTAGTGCTTCCTCTTTCAGTTTCCATTACCCTCTTGTTTCCTCACGGTCATCCAGTAGCTGCTTACGTCTTGTTCTTCGTCTTACCGTCATTTGTAACTTTCCTTCCATCTTTCCTTCAATAACGCGTTTAGAAGGCAGTTCCCATGAAGTATGCGACAAATTTAGTTAGCCGCCCTCTTTTTATTGTAAATAGGATGTTTCTTTTCTCCTTAACTCTATGTAATACGTCTTCATCTTACACGCGGTCTCTCCAAATGACCTCCATTCTTTTCCAGCCCTACATTTCGAAACTTTCCAGGTATTTCTGATCTACTTTCCGAAATGTCCACGTTTCAGCACCATACAAAGCCCTGCTCCAAGGGTAGCACTTTTAATTTGTTTATTCCTGAAATTTAAAGTCGGATATGGTGGTGAAAGTAGTTTGCTTCATGTGGAATGCTGCTTTTGCCATGGCAATCCTGGATTTAATCTCACGTTTACATCTTGCATCATTTATTATCATGCGACTCAAATAGTTGAAATATTTCGCATTCTTCAGTTATTTTTTATCTATAACAGTGTGTACTGTGGATGGTTGACTTGAGGTTTTCATTACCGTAGTTTTTTTCCACTATCATTTCCTTCCATAGGGTATTCATTTTCAGTTGGTCTAGAAATTATGCCATCCAACATTATTTCTCCTTAGCCACAAGCACAAGGTCATACGCATATTTTACGGTGAGAAATACTTGTCCTCCTACTTCACTCATCACACTTCTTGTCTCTCTTTGTTCCAGTCTTTCTTTTACATTTTTATCCATGTGCAGTTTGCTGATCAGTCTTCGTTCATGCCAGTCTAAGCCACACACACACACAGATACGCATTAATGTGGTCCAGTTTACACGGGGAGATGCCGTCTACCCCAGTCTATGACAATGGACACAATTCTTCATTTCAGTTCAAGGTTCGTTCTCATATTATTGTCAGAATCCCAATTGCATCCCCAATTCCTTTTTCCTCTTTTAAATTGAAACTCATTTCTCCAATTTTTCTCAGTCCTCCTCCTCCTCCTCCTCCTCCTCAGTATCCTCACTGCTACCTCGCTCTCTAGGCGTGAGGAAAAATCTCATGTTATCGGTCTAAGGATTTTGTGGCGGTCGGTATTGACGTCTGAAATAATGTTTGAATAATATTTATTCTGGAAAAGCTACTTATATTGTGACATGATGTGTTAACTGTGTCTGTCGAAAGCTTTGTCTAAACTTCTAACCTCGTTCTGATGTGTACTGTCGAATTACAACCTACTGACTGCACCCAAAGGTCAGAGAGACGTGATGCATAAACACAAATTTTCTTATCTTTTTTTTATTGCCTCGGATGGATTTGCCAGTCGTTTGGTTCCGGATTTTACATTCAGATCAGACTGAAGAGAGAATCAGTTGGTACACTGTCACACGAGAGATTCTCATATGGCGCAGCTATATTTATTGCAAACTTTAAGGAAGCGATTCATGTTCTGTATGGGGTTATGATTTATAGGTGACGGGATAGGGTAGGTAATATATCTTGTTGCCTGATCTTCTATCTTCCCCCAATCTAAATGCACAACCATGAGTCTCGTATTCAACGGATGACTTTTTTGGCTTTACTTAATATTTAATATTTCTTTTACGAAGATTTATAAGAATCACGACATTTTAAACGCGTTCTTTATGCCATCTTTACAACATGACAACGCGCGGGAAGTCGATATTTCACATTACATGTAATTTGCAACTAAGAATTTTGATTTTAAGTGGGTGAAATATGCAAGAAAATCACATAAAGTTTGTTTTCGACATGAGGTGTTCTGCCTAATTAAAGTAGAACCATGCTTGCCAGGAAACTGTTTTACGTAGCGGGATTATTCAAGCAGATGGAGAATGCACCGTATTACTTGTTGATTTAAATTGTTATTTTTAAGTTGATAAGGCGTAGGAGGTTAACATGAGTTGGAAATCCAGGTGGAATAAGTCGATAAGAAATGCCTTAAAGTAACAGAATTTTTGTTGTTAAGTCTCAAAGACCGTGGAAACATTTAGAGTCTAGGTTTAAACGAGGGTGTGGTAAAGTATGAAGCTTGAGATATAACGTGGGTATTGGTAACGGAAGATGGGTGCTACTAACTCAGCTCCCTGTCCAGTGACGAGCTGTGATTGTGACAGCGTTAAACCTTCGGGTTTAAGACCGCAGACTTTTATATTAGCGACAACTTAAAGCCCAGTTATTTTTAATATTTTATGCACCGTGCATGACGTCAAATTCAGTCTATCTAAGCAACTGTTCTTGCACTAAAAATGAAACACAATCGCCGCAGAGTTTCCTTCCTTGGAATCTTAACATTGTTTGTACCGTGCATGACGTCAAATTCTATCTCGAAATTTTAATATTGTATCCATCCTGCATGACGTCAAATTCAGCCTCGGAATCTTAAAATTGTATGCGCCGTGTATTACGTAAAATTCAATCTCGAAATTTTTATATTTTATGCATCATACATGACGTCAAATTCAGCCTCGGTATCTTTATGCTAGATGCACCGTATATGACGTGAAATTCAATCAGATAAATGTGCGTCGGTTGTGTTTAATTTTGGGGCATGAATGGTTGGTTAGATAGAGTTTGACGTCATGCACAGTGCATACTATATTAAGATTCCGAATGCTCCAAAAGCAAGATCTGTTTACAATTTTAAGGAAGTAATCTGCGTCGATTGTGCCCAATTACTTTGCTGAATATTGGGTTTCTGTCCAACACAACTGTATGTGTGTTATATAACAACAAGCCACATGTACAGTTCAGTCCTGACGGACCATCAGGCTGTGTGTGAAATTAAAACTAGAAAATATTTTTGTGAACTCCATATGTGTTCACTTAATTTGAGATCTCACAAAATTTCTTACACGCTGAAGATAGAGGCAGTATGTTATTCCAAAATTTCGCTGTCAACCCAAAATACCAAAGATACGTTGTCAGAGTCAAGAAGACTAATCTCAATATTTTCAGTGCCGCAAGAAGGGCTTTTCTTTATAGGACTGATATTTATTTCTCTAAGTATTTTTTAAAATTAGCTGTAAAGAAAGCATTATGTGTAAGAGAAGAAAAGTATTGTTTTCTCTGCCTTGAAATTTCGTTCCAATATACCTAGCACACTGAAACTACAGGGCTCACCTAGGCTGATTGTCTGTACATGTGAAAGCGCCAGTGATGTATTTATTTTTACGTAAAAGTTCGTAATAAATAATCATTTTTATGCGAGGTTTGTTCGTATAAACGAAGTGAATTCTTCATTTCACTTCTTTTTCTCTTCGTGTCAAGTTTCAAAGATCCTTCCTGTTCACTACTTGTAAACAAAGCGGCAGACATTTCTCTTAGTCTGCTGCAGCTTGTAACGTATTGCCTTATAAATTCTGAAGAAATGGGAAATATTTCCCTGTCTTGATCCGTGCTTTAACTTCATGCCATACTCTTGTAAGAGTGCAGGGAAAGGATCACGAATTTTTTGTGTGTGGGCACTAAGTTGAGTTGACATTTTATCCACCGCCTCTCGAGTGTAGGACCTCCGATGCCCTTTAGTAATCTTTGTCTTGGAGGCGAAGGGAAAAATAAGTACCCTTAGGGAATTAACCCACACCTTATCACTTCAGTGACCGAGTTGTCTCCTGTTGAATTCATGGGTCTATGTCACGTTTTTCCAGTTGAATTATTGGTTTCCTCAGATTAAGCGCTTTAAAGAAATGTTCTGGTAAGTAAGAGATTGTGTTGGTACTCTGGTTCCACCGCTTTTAATTTTCACTGAAATATGCGAAGTCCAATAAACTCAAAACCGTCCATTTTACCCGTTTACATGTCCCATTGTAGTGTTTTGTACAGAGATATTTAAAGACGTCACAATGAAACTAAAACAAAATAATTAATATGAAGTCGCGTATTGCGAAATTCGCCCGTTAAGAAATCGCGCATGTAAGGGATGACGCGAAATGCACAAACAAGTAGTGTAATGAAAACGTTACAGGTTATAACGTGATTATTTTGTAGTAATAATGAATAATTATATTTTGTTTTGCCGTAATTTATGGAGCTCTGAAATTCCGTCTGTTCTGTTCGCTGCAATCGAGACGTGATTTTTGAACAGTAAGCATACACATGTGTAGGCGTATCCGTATGATCATAATGCTGTAGCGCTCTGTTAGTGGTACTGCACTTTTAGCAACATTCAGGTTTTGGACTTTTCACACTTTTTGTACTTCAAAAATACAAATTTGACACAAGGTTTCGGAGACAGCTTCTGGCTGTCCTCGGGTAAAAATGGGTTGTCTATTCATTTGGGCCCGACAAGTAGAGTTACTCTCAACTGCCGGGCGAGAGGCAAATTATTGAGGCTAGCGACACCTCTTGGGCCCAAATCTGTTACGTGTTTCAGTCAGCCCTTTCTGCCTGAAAGTACTTTATTTTTGTCTATATAAATAGCGGAATATGGACGTCAGGAAAACTTAATGATGCTGAACCCCTGATTTAACACAGAACAAGTTCATTGACTAATACATATTATGAGTTTTGACGTGTATTGTTACTGTATTAGCCGAAAATAAGCAGAAATACATGTCGTAATTGTTCCTTGCTAAATTTACGATTTAAAACATTCAGTGAATTACTTCGTTATGTTAATTTTGGTGTTATGGCAGCACGTCTGTAAGTAGTAAATATTTATTAATTAGACTGTTAAAACAGTATAGTAAGTAAGAATTGAAAGTTATACACAAATAATTAGGCTATCCGGTTTGAAGCTTGAGTTATGCTTACCGTGTTTTTGTGTGTGAGTCGTACGCTGATTAGAATGAGCCTGGTTATGGTTGTGCGTCGTATATAGAGTTAGGTACATGCTAATTAATTGCGTGCATATGTGTTACTGCTGATCCAAGGATCATGTGTTTATTAATTGATTTTCTTGAATTTAAGCTGATAGTAATTAATAATGATGTCCTACTCATACATCAAGCTAGGCAGTACAACGCTAATGGATCATGTCAATCAAGTGATGGAACAGAAGGCTAGTTATGGTTTTGTAGTATCTCAGACTCAGTGCGCAAGTAGAAGATAAATTAAGTGTGCATCCATCACGTGACGCAAAAAAATGTAGCAGAGGTATTTTGCTGTGACAGTATTTACTTGTCACAGAATAACACATAAGGCATTTCCTAAATTTGACTGCGAAGGGCAGACTCTCAAGGGATGCAAGTCGCAACCATACACTCATATTTGTCTGCTTTTACGTTATAACCTCTGCTGTTATTCCACACAAATATTTTACAAAGAGGCACTGTTTTACTAAACAAAATTTTTTCTCTTCCCAGTGGAGTTGCTGTGTTTCCTGTGCGATAGGAACTGAACGTTTCAGTACTATATGCATGAAGTGTTGCATGTACACAGGTAATCGAAAATAAAGTTGTCACTCTATTAGAGCATTTCATAGGCAGCAAAGGCAAATAAACTTCATTTTAATGCGCATTCGCAAAATTGCGAAGAGCGACTATTAGCTACGTCCCGTCTGTCTGTCCGCATGGAACAACTCAGCTCCTACGGGGCGGATTTTCATGAAATTTGATATTTGAGAATTTCTCGAAAATCTGTCGAGAAAATCCAAGTTGTATTAAAATCTACAAGAATACCGGGCATTTTACGTGAAAACGTATGTACATATATGATATCTTGCTAAATTCTTCTCAAAAGGAGAAATATTTCAGGCAGATTTTTAGAGATAATAAAAAAAATATGACTCGTGATTTAAATAACCTTTTTTCGAAAACCGTGCCATTTATAGTATAGTGTGGAAAAATATGATAGAATCAGACAGGTCACAGATGACAATATAATGCGGCTCAGGAAAGATGAAACTTGCGTTCTGTATAACTAAGGTAAAAACACGCACTGGTAATGTGTAATATTTATTGATTTTCCACGGGTACAATGGTTATGCTGACACGGCTAAATTTTACGATTATTCGTAAGCTGCCTGTTCTGTATTGTTTTAGATCACCGGCCAGCAACATCTTCTACAATTTATACACGTGATTAGTTATGAAGTGTGGAGAATTGAAGTGTTAAATGTTTCTTTTTAAATAAAGCCACATTACTGAGTGGAACTCTTCACTAATTTGTGTGACTCTGCCGCGCTGTGGTTTGTTATTTTGGGAACGCTGTACAGTGACAGGAAGTACTTGGAAAAGAATAAAATGTTGTTTAATCACATTGTAGCCACAGGCAAGACCATTTCAGATTGTAAGGATCACAGATTTCTTCGACGTCTGTGTTCAGGTCAGAACAAAGAGTTCGAATCCATAATATACACGTGGACGCGGAACTGAAACACTTATTAACTCAAGATTCTCATCCATATTCTCTTCAGCTGGCTTGCGATAAAGGATTGTTTGTCGATTACGAAACAGTGTGCTAGGATAATGTTCACTAGAACATTTTGTGGATTTTTATAATGACATAATTTACCGTATTGTTAAATGTTCTTCTTAGTTTGCGTGACGAATTTCCTGGCTCTCCCAAAACCCTGTTGCCCACCCCTGCTTTAGCTATTTGTAGTTTACACCATATTGAGAGCATTAATGAACACGTGACATACACATTTCTCGCCCTGTCACATAGGCTATACATTGATGAATGGGAACAGAAGGTAAAGAAATTTTACTGCTTTTTTTTAAAAACTGACTACGAAAGAGAAAGATTGCGCCATTGTTGCACGTTATTATAAGTGAATAGAATGTGACCTTATTTTTACTATTTACTCTGCTGGCGTCAAGTGGGGAGAATCTTGTACAAACCGAAGGTATCGGTTATGCATTACACCATGCAGGGTTATTATCGAGTGGGATGTGAGGCAATATAGCTCAGTTGGTATAGTGAAGAGACCGTGTGTTGGACGAACGAGAAATGGTGGTTTAGATTTCTGGCAGGCAGAAGATATTTCCTCTTCCCAAAAACGTCCAGAGTGGGCTTAGGGCCCACTTAGTGGCGTGTTCAGTTATTACTAGCCCTCTAGTGCCGGGGTTAAGAATTCGTGCATCAATTCTTTCACTTCCGCATAAGCCTTGTGGATGGCACAGGGGCATCTTCCGCCTTATCATAATTATAGTAGGTTTACGGCTGTGTTTTGTTGTCCAGTTGAGCATGATGGACATGTCCAGGGCTCTGTAATCGGTATAATAAAAGTAGGGCACACCCCGACTTACGACACCATCGACCACAATACCCATACTTAAAACCAAGTTACAATCGGCAAGCTCCGTAATTTGTCAGTGCTTTGCGAATGGGTCCGTTACCTGTTTTTATGTCAGTTTATTGATGTGCTCCTATACAGTACCGTGTTGTCGTGTATGACCCATGATTAAATTTTATATTTACTTTCTTACTCCATGGAACAGAGTTATTCTTGAGAAGTTAACCTGTTCTCAGCTAGTCAAGAAATTCCCCACACTTTATGGAAGCAAAACGTTCATTCCCGCATTTAAAAGACCACACCTCCTGTTACAAACCTGAGCTAGATCAATCCAGTTCATGCCTTCCCATCCCGTTCCTGAAGATCCTTCTTAAACTTATCCTCCCATCTATGCTTGTGTCTTCCAAGTGGTCTCTTTCCCTCAGTTTCCCCCATCAAAACCCTGTATGCATCTCTCCTGTCCCCCATACGTGCTACATGATCCGCCCATTAATTTTAATTACTATAGTTTATTTGGTGCTGTATTGTGCTTAATGTGACAAGTAAGACGAAAATCAGAAATTTTTTGACTTATAACTCTAAGAAAATGTGTGTAAAATTGCAATAATTATGATAAACTACAATTTGATTCATCACATTTTAAATTTCTTCGCTGATGTAACATATTAAACTGAAACCTGTACATCTTAAGACGGTTGGGCGAAACTTGGACTGCCTTGTTCATGCATAGTGATTTGAGATTATTGAAAAGACTGAAGTTAACTTAATAACACTTGATAAATCCGACAACTTTAGCGTTGAATTTTGTGGAGGAAGGGATGAAATAAGCAGTTACTTAAAGAAGTTCTCATTGATCAGCTTGCAGTTCTGTGTACAATACTTTAACAAAAAAAGACAAAATTTGGTAGTATCCGCTGTTATGTTTTAAAGGCAGGAAGTTTCTCTGTCAAAAATCCTCGTTCTTCACATACTGTTGTCTCTGTATTGTCTTTGTTTATCTGTGGCGCCTTTCATTCAAACATACTTTCTTGCTTTTTTTGAAGTTTTGCTGACCGTGCATCTCAGTATATTTTTCTCAGTAATTAACCAACATGATGCACAAAATTTTTGTTTTATAATAAGTTTATTTCATACCTCTGCATGTTTCGAGCACATGTGCTCGAAACATGCAGAGGTATGAAATAAACTTATTATAAAACAAAAATTTTGTGCATCATGTTGGTTAATTACTGAGAAAAATATACTGAGATGCACGGTCAGCAAAACTTCAAAAAAAGCAAGAAAGTATGTTTGAATGAAAGGCGCCACAGATAAACAAAGACAATACAGAGACAACAGTATGTGAAGAACGAGGATTTTTGACAGAGAAACTTCCTGCCTTTAAAACATAACAGCGGATACTACCAAATTTTGTCTTTTTTTGTTAAAGTATTGTACACAGAACTGCAAGCTGATCAATGAGAACTTCTTTAAGTAACTGCTTATTTCATCCCTTCCTCCACAAAATTCAACGCTAAAGTTGTCGGATTTATCAAGTGTTATTAAGTTAACTTCAGTCTTTTCAATAATCTCAAATCACTATGCATGAACAAGGCAGTCCAAGTTTCGCCCAACCGTCTTAAGATGTACAGGTTTCAGTTTAATATGTTACATCAGCGAAGAAATTTAAAATGTGATGAATCAAATTGTAGTTTATCATAATTATTGCAATTTTACACACATTTTCTTAGAGTTATAAGTCAAAAAATTTCTGATTTTCGTCTTACTTGTCACATTAAGCACAATACAGCACCAAATAAACTATAGTAATTAAAATTAATGGGCGGATCATGTAGCACGTATGGGGGACAGGAGAGATGCATACAGGGTTTTGATGGGGGAAACTGAGGGAAAGAGACCACTTGGAAGACACAAGCATAGATGGGAGGATAAGTTTAAGAAGGATCTTCAGGAACGGGATGGGAAGGCATGAACTGGATTGATCTAGCTCAGGTTTGTAACAGGAGGTGTGGTCTTTTAAATGCGGGAATGAACGTTTTGCTTCCATAAAGTGTGGGGAATTTCTTGACTAGCTGAGAACAGGTTAACTTCTCAAGAATAACTCTGTTCCATGGAGTAAGAAAGTAAATATAAAATTTAATCATGGGTCATACACGACAACACGGTACTGTATAGGAGCACATCAATAAACTGACATAAAAACAGGTAACGGACCCATTCGCAAAGCACTGACAAATTACGGAGCTTGCCGATTGTAACTTGGTTTTAAGTATGGGTATTGTGGTCGATGGTGTCGTAAGTCGGGGTGTGCCCTACTTTTATTATACCGATTACAGAGCCCTGGACATGTCCATCATGCTCAACTGGACAACAAAACACAGCCGTAAACCTACTATAATTATGATAAGGCGGAAGATGCCCCTGTGCCATCCACAAGGCTTATGCGGAAGTGAAAGAATTGATGCACGAATTCTTAACCCCGGCACTAGAGGGCTAGTAATAACTGAACACGCCACTAAGTGGGCCCTAAGCCCACTCTGGACGTTTTTGGGAAGAGGAAATATCTTCTGCCTGCCAGAAATCTAAACCACCATTTCTCGTTCGTCCAACACACGGTCTCTTCACTATACCAACTGAGCTATATTGCCTCACATCCCACTCGATAATAACCCTGCATGGTGTAATGCATAACCGATACCTTCGGTTTGTACAAGATTCTCCCCACTTGACGCCAGCAGAGTAAATAGTAAAAATAAGGTCACATTCTATTCACTTATAATAACGTGCAACAATGGCGCAATCTTTCTCTTTCGTAGTCAGTTTTTAAAAAAAAGCAGTAAAATTTCTTTACCTTCTGTTCCCATTCATCAATGTATAGCCTATGTGACAGGGCGAGAAATGTGTATGTCACGTGTTCATTAATGCTCTCAATATGGTGTAAACTACAAATAGCTAAAGCAGGGGTGGGCAACAGGGTTTTGGGAGAGCCAGGAAATTCGTCACGCAAACTAAGAAGAACATTTAACAATACGGTAAATTATGTCATTATAAAAATCCACAAAATGTTCTAGTGAACATTATCCTAGCACACTGTTTCGTAATCGACAAACAATCCTTTATCGCAAGCCAGCTGAAGAGAATATGGATGAGAATCTTGAGTTAATAAGTGTTTCAGTTCCGCGTCCACGTGTATATTATGGATTCGAACTCTTTGTTCTGACCTGAACACAGACGTCGAAGAAATCTGTGATCCTTACAATCTGAAATGGTCTTGCCTGTGGCTACAATGTGATTAAACAACATTTTATTCTTTTCCAAGTACTTCCTGTCACTGTACAGCGTTCCCAAAATAACAAACCACAGCGCGGCAGAGTCACACAAATTAGTGAAGAGTTCCACTCAGTAATGTGGCTTTATTTAAAAAGAAACATTTAACACTTCAATTCTCCACACTTCATAACTAATCACGTGTATAAATTGTAGAAGATGTTGCTGGCCGGTGATCTAAAACAATACAGAACAGGCAGCTTACGAATAATCGTAAAATTTAGCCGTGTCAGCATAACCATTGTACCCGTGGAAAATCAATAAATATTACACATTACCAGTGCGTGTTTTTACCTTAGTTATACAGAACGCAAGTTTCATCTTTCCTGAGCCGCATTATATTGTCATCTGTGACCTGTCTGATTCTATCATATTTTTCCACACTATACTATAAATGGCACGGTTTTCGAAAAAAGGTTATTTAAATCACGAGTCATATTTTTTTTATTATCTCTAAAAATCTGCCTGAAATATTTCTCCTTTTGAGAAGAATTTAGCAAGATATCATATATGTACATACGTTTTCACGTAAAATGCCCGGTATTCTTGTAGATTTTAATACAACTTGGATTTTCTCGACAGATTTTCGAGAAATTCTCAAATATCAAATTTCATGAAAATCCGCCCCGTAGGAGCTGAGTTGTTCCATGCGGACAGACAGACGGGACGTAGCTAATAGTCGCTCTTCGCAATTTTGCGAATGCGCATTAAAATGAAGTTTATTTGCCTTTGCTGCCTATGAAATGCTCTAATAGAGTGACAACTTTATTTTCGATTACCTGTGTACATGCAACACTTCATGCATATAGTACTGAAACGTTCAGTTCCTATCGCACAGGAAACACAGCAACTCCACTGGGAAGAGAAAAAATTTTGTTTAGTAAAACAGTGCCTCTTTGTAAAATATTTGTGTGGAATAACAGCAGAGGTTATAACGTAAAAGCAGACAAATATGAGTGTATGGTTGCGACTTGCATCCCTTGAGAGTCTGCCCTTCGCAGTCAAATTTAGGAAATGCCTTATGTGTTATTCTGTGACAAGTAAATACTGTCACAGCAAAATACCTCTGCTACATTTTTTTGCGTCACGTGATGGATGCACACTTAATTTATCTTCTACTTGCGCACTGAGTCTGAGATACTACAAAACCATAACTAGCCTTCTGTTCCATCACTTGATTGACATGATCCATTAGCGTTGTACTGCCTAGCTTGATGTATGAGTAGGACATCATTATTAATTACTATCAGCTTAAATTCAAGAAAATCAATTAATAAACACATGATCCTTGGATCAGCAGTAACACATATGCACGCAATTAATTAGCATGTACCTAACTCTATATACGACGCACAACCATAACCAGGCTCATTCTAATCAGCGTACGACTCACACACAAAAACACGGTAAGCATAACTCAAGCTTCAAACCGGATAGCCTAATTATTTGTGTATAACTTTCAATTCTTACTTACTATACTGTTTTAACAGTCTAATTAATAAATATTTACTACTTACAGACGTGCTGCCATAACACCAAAATTAACATAACGAAGTAATTCACTGAATGTTTTAAATCGTAAATTTAGCAAGGAACAATTACGACATGTATTTCTGCTTATTTTCGGCTAATACAGTAACAATACACGTCAAAACTCATAATATGTATTAGTCAATGAACTTGTTCTGTGTTAAATCAGGGGTTCAGCATCATTAAGTTTTCCTGACGTCCATATTCCGCTATTTATATAGACAAAAATAAAGTACTTTCAGGCAGAAAGGGCTGACTGAAACACGTAACAGATTTGGGCCCAAGAGGTGTCGCTAGCCTCAATAATTTGCCTCTCGCCCGGCAGTTGAGAGTAACTCTACTTGTCGGGCCCAAATGAATAGACAACCCATTTTTACCCGAGGACAGCCAGAAGCTGTCTCCGAAACCTTGTGTCAAATTTGTATTTTTGAAGTACAAAAAGTGTGAAAAGTCCAAAACCTGAATGTTGCTAAAAGTGCAGTACCACTAACAGAGCGCTACAGCATTATGATCATACGGATACGCCTACACATGTGTATGCTTACTGTTCAAAAATCACGTCTCGATTGCAGCGAACAGAACAGACGGAATTTCAGAGCTCCATAAATTACGGCAAAACAAAATATAATTATTCATTATTACTACAAAATAATCACGTTATAACCTGTAACGTTTTCATTACACTACTTGTTTGTGCATTTCGCGTCATCCCTTACATGCGCGATTTCTTAACGGGCGAATTTCGCAATACGCGACTTCATATTAATTATTTTGTTTTAGTTTCATTGTGACGTCTTTAAATATCTCTGTACAAAACACTACAATGGGACATGTAAACGGGTAAAATGGACGGTTTTGAGTTTATTGGACTTCGCATATTTCAGTGAAAATTAAAAGCGGTGGAACCAGAGTACCAACACAATCTCTTACTTACCAGAACATTTCTTTAAAGCGCTTAATCTGAGGAAACCAATAATTCAACTGGAAAAACGTGACATAGACCCATGAATTCAACAGGAGACAACTCGGTCACTGAAGTGATAAGGTGTGGGTTAATTCCCTAAGGGTACTTATTTTTCCCTTCGCCTCCAAGACAAAGATTACTAAAGGGCATCGGAGGTCCTACACTCGAGAGGCGGTGGATAAAATGTCAACTCAACTTAGTGCCCACACACAAAAAATTCGTGATCCTTTCCCTGCACTCTTACAAGAGTATGGCATGAAGTTAAAGCACGGATCAAGACAGGGAAATATTTCCCATTTCTTCAGAATTTATAAGGCAATACGTTACAAGCTGCAGCAGACTAAGAGAAATGTCTGCCGCTTTGTTTACAAGTAGTGAACAGGAAGGATCTTTGAAACTTGACACGAAGAGAAAAAGAAGTGAAATGAAGAATTCACTTCGTTTATACGAACAAACCTCGCATAAAAATGATTATTTATTACGAACTTTTACGTAAAAATAAATACATCACTGGCGCTTTCACATGTACAGACAATCAGCCTAGGTGAGCCCTGTAGTTTCAGTGTGCTAGGTATATTGGAACGAAATTTCAAGGCAGAGAAAACAATACTTTTCTTCTCTTACACATAATGCTTTCTTTACAGCTAATTTTAAAAAATACTTAGAGAAATAAATATCAGTCCTATAAAGAAAAGCCCTTCTTGCGGCACTGAAAATATTGAGATTAGTCTTCTTGACTCTGACAACGTATCTTTGGTATTTTGGGTTGACAGCGAAATTTTGGAATAACATACTGCCTCTATCTTCAGCGTGTAAGAAATTTTGTGAGATCTCAAATTAAGTGAACACATATGGAGTTCACAAAAATATTTTCTAGTTTTAATTTCACACACAGCCTGATGGTCCGTCAGGACTGAACTGTACATGTGGCTTGTTGTTATATAACACACATACAGTTGTGTTGGACAGAAACCCAATATTCAGCAAAGTAATTGGGCACAATCGACGCAGATTACTTCCTTAAAATTGTAAACAGATCTTGCTTTTGGAGCATTCGGAATCTTAATATAGTATGCACTGTGCATGACGTCAAACTCTATCTAACCAACCATTCATGCCCCAAAATTAAACACAACCGACGCACATTTATCTGATTGAATTTCACGTCATATACGGTGCATCTAGCATAAAGATACCGAGGCTGAATTTGACGTCATGTATGATGCATAAAATATAAAAATTTCGAGATTGAATTTTACGTAATACACGGCGCATACAATTTTAAGATTCCGAGGCTGAATTTGACGTCATGCAGGATGGATACAATATTAAAATTTCGAGATAGAATTTGACGTCATGCACGGTACAAACAATGTTAAGATTCCAAGGAAGGAAACTCTGCGGCGATTGTGTTTCATTTTTAGTGCAAGAACAGTTGCTTAGATAGACTGAATTTGACGTCATGCACGGTGCATAAAATATTAAAAATAACTGGGCTTTAAGTTGTCGCTAATATAAAAGTCTGCGGTCTTAAACCCGAAGGTTTAACGCTGTCACAATCACAGCTCGTCACTGGACAGGGAGCTGAGTTAGTAGCACCCATCTTCCGTTACCAATACCCACGTTATATCTCAAGCTTCATACTTTACCACACCCTCGTTTAAACCTAGACTCTAAATGTTTCCACGGTCTTTGAGACTTAACAACAAAAATTCTGTTACTTTAAGGCATTTCTTATCGACTTATTCCACCTGGATTTCCAACTCATGTTAACCTCCTACGCCTTATCAACTTAAAAATAACAATTTAAATCAACAAGTAATACGGTGCATTCTCCATCTGCTTGAATAATCCCGCTACGTAAAACAGTTTCCTGGCAAGCATGGTTCTACTTTAATTAGGCAGAACACCTCATGTCGAAAACAAACTTTATGTGATTTTCTTGCATATTTCACCCACTTAAAATCAAAATTCTTAGTTGCAAATTACATGTAATGTGAAATATCGACTTCCCGCGCGTTGTCATGTTGTAAAGATGGCATAAAGAACGCGTTTAAAATGTCGTGATTCTTATAAATCTTCGTAAAAGAAATATTAAATATTAAGTAAAGCCAAAAAAGTCATCCGTTGAATACGAGACTCATGGTTGTGCATTTAGATTGGGGGAAGATAGAAGATCAGGCAACAAGATATATTACCTACCCTATCCCGTCACCTATAAATCATAACCCCATACAGAACATGAATCGCTTCCTTAAAGTTTGCAATAAATATAGCTGCGCCATATGAGAATCTCTCGTGTGACAGTGTACCAACTGATTCTCTCTTCAGTCTGATCTGAATGTAAAATCCGGAACCAAACGACTGGCAAATCCATCCGAGGCAATAAAAAAAAGATAAGAAAATTTGTGTTTATGCATCACGTCTCTCTGACCTTTGGGTGCAGTCAGTAGGTTGTAATTCGACAGTACACATCAGAACGAGGTTAGAAGTTTAGACAAAGCTTTCGACAGACACAGTTAACACATCATGTCACAATATAAGTAGCTTTTCCAGAATAAATATTATTCAAACATTATTTCAGACGTCAATACCGACCGCCACAAAATCCTTAGACCGATAACATGAGATTTTTCCTCACGCCTAGAGAGCGAGGTAGCAGTGAGGATACTGAGGAGGAGGAGGAGGAGGAGGAGGACTGAGAAAAATTGGAGAAATGAGTTTCAATTTAAAAGAGGAAAAAGGAATTGGGGATGCAATTGGGATTCTGACAATAATATGAGAACGAACCTTGAACTGAAATGAAGAATTGTGTCCATTGTCATAGACTGGGGTAGACGGCATCTCCCCGTGTAAACTGGACCACATTAATGCGTATCTGTGTGTGTGTGTGGCTTAGACTGGCATGAACGAAGACTGATCAGCAAACTGCACATGGATAAAAATGTAAAAGAAAGACTGGAACAAAGAGAGACAAGAAGTGTGATGAGTGAAGTAGGAGGACAAGTATTTCTCACCGTAAAATATGCGTATGACCTTGTGCTTGTGGCTAAGGAGAAATAATGTTGGATGGCATAATTTCTAGACCAACTGAAAATGAATACCCTATGGAAGGAAATGATAGTGGAAAAAAACTACGGTAATGAAAACCTCAAGTCAACCATCCACAGTACACACTGTTATAGATAAAAAATAACTGAAGAATGCGAAATATTTCAACTATTTGAGTCGCATGATAATAAATGATGCAAGATGTAAACGTGAGATTAAATCCAGGATTGCCATGGCAAAAGCAGCATTCCACATGAAGCAAACTACTTTCACCACCATATCCGACTTTAAATTTCAGGAATAAACAAATTAAAAGTGCTACCCTTGGAGCAGGGCTTTGTATGGTGCTGAAACGTGGACATTTCGGAAAGTAGATCAGAAATACCTGGAAAGTTTCGAAATGTAGGGCTGGAAAAGAATGGAGGTCATTTGGAGAGACCGCGTGTAAGATGAAGACGTATTACATAGAGTTAAGGAGAAAAGAAACATCCTATTTACAATAAAAAGAGGGCGGCTAACTAAATTTGTCGCATACTTCATGGGAACTGCCTTCTAAACGCGTTATTGAAGGAAAGATGGAAGGAAAGTTACAAATGACGGTAAGACGAAGAACAAGACGTAAGCAGCTACTGGATGACCGTGAGGAAACAAGAGGGTAATGGAAACTGAAAGAGGAAGCACTAGAAAGCACTCTGGGAAGAACCACTTTGGGAGAGACTACGGACCTGTCATAAGACTAATTACGAAATGAATGAGCCCTGAAGGTTTCTTTATCATTCCATTAGGTTACCCAAAACACAACCAAAAATATAATTTGTCGTGTGAGAAGGCTGAAACATGTATTTTAACGCTCGTAGGCACAATATGTGAGGGGTTCTACAGCGACGTCTGTCACAGTCTACTGAAAGACTTAAATATACACGTCAGGTTTATTTAAGCCCTTCAGAAAAATAATTCTTAATGTTAATACACAAAATTAAATCGATCCATCGTCTCCATAAGCCAATAAGGTCCAAGGTCCCCCGGATACTTTGCCTCCAGTCAACAGGCTTCCCAGGTCTTTATCTCCATTTTCTACAGAACAGCATGTTGTGGATGTTATTCAGTACACCTTCTGACCTCTTTCCAACTGACCTTTAGCTGCACTTTTTTCCATATTGCCTTCCTGGGAATATTAATACTGTCCAGTCATCAGAATTGAGATGCTCATAGCCATCTTCTTAATCTGACATCAGAAATTTGTTCTCACAGTGATGGCGACGAAGATATGTCTAGGTCGTCACATCATTCATAACGGTCGTGGCAATGACTAGTTCTTCGATGGTCACACTCCAGTACAACTTCCAGAAACTTACAAGATCCTCTAACATGGTCTCTGATTCTCAAAGAACACCCAGTATTTCCAATCGTAACAGGATGAAATTTCTTCATTCTGACGTAAAAAGATATACGACTTATGGAGTTACGTGACATGTGGCAAGTATTTCAATAGATATGAGTAAATATCGGTAATTAAATTGACGCTTAAAATTAAATTCCTCAAACATTACAGGACAATGCTCACATAATTTACAAACAGTGTAGGATTATCTAGTTTAAAAAATTCAGACCAATCAAAATTTATAATTGAACGTCATTTAGCTCCCTGTTATATGATAATGTTTAATTTTAGTGGTTACTATATGTACCATGGGCTTTTGATTTTTAAAAGTGCATTTTGTCGAAATGATGTATTTATGTGTTTCACTTTGTTCTTACAACAAACAGAAATTATCTCCTTAAATGTAATTAAATACGGATTCGGTAATTAGTAGAAAATGTTTTCCGCGAAAATTATGAATAGTATTTCGATAAGAACTTCATTCTTCTGGGTTATTACGCAGCGATTAGTGGCAATTCCTTATCGACGCTGCCGTTAAGTCAAATAAGACTCTACACAACAATACCTTCTTTACTGGGCGTGTCTACCAGAAAGTTTGCTCGTACAACACATTATCATTCAAGAGAACAAGCCGAATAAATTCCATTACCACAATTGCCATTATCGGTCCTCTGTGGTTTCAATAAACAAGGCAGTTCATGTTGATCGACAAAGAACATGTTTTATGCAAAGTGCCACCCCAACATTAAACATACGTGCTAAATAGCAGACACCGCCTAATTAATTTTGTTAGCAATTGTTTTATAGCAAACTGATAATACAAAACAAAATATTCGTGTTCTCTCCTGTCTGGTGTCCACCTAAAGACAAAAACTGAATGTACAATAGTATATGTTATTCTGCAATAATTCGGGTGGCAAATTTTAGGTAACAGCAATTCATTATTTACCGCGATTAAGTTCCTCAGCCCCTTCACGAAAATGCTGGAAAAGTGCCTCAAAATACGTCGGTGTACCTCCATTTGCGAGCGTAACTAGTCCATAATTATCCCACATAAACTAAACTCCGTGGCCTTAGTCCGCACGCGAACTATACCGATAGAGCGGCCGCCGCCGGTCGGCGAAGTTAGTGCCAACTTTTGCGGATAGAGGGGTGTCACGTGGTCAGCGCAACGG
>Ga0123352_10004504_pt1 | contig 20542 bp, 7 predicted proteins | sample TergutLab28metaG_FD_89700 | JGI IMG/M metagenome (GOLD analysis project Ga0123352, IMG submission 89700) | Labiotermes labralis P1 segment gut microbial communities from Petit-Saut dam, French Guiana - Lab288 P1 | ecosystem: Host-associated > Arthropoda: Insects > Digestive system > Gut ...
CAGTTCGTTGTTACACCTGTAGCACCTTCTCAAGATTTAGTTCGTTGCTACACCTGTAGCAACTTCTCAAGCTTCAGTTCGTTGTTACACCTGCAGCACCTTTTCAAGTTTCAGTCCGTTGCTCACCTGCAGCACCTTTTCAAGTTGCAAATCATGGCAGCCCTTTCATGATACTTATTGCTCAAATACGCATTCTAAAAATGGAAGTGTTTCTCAGTCAAAACACAACTTTACTCTTTAACGAATCAGCTCACAAGTTTCGGAAACTGTTAATAGCCATCATCAGGCCGATCCCAAGAATATAAAAAGAAAGAAATCAATATATTTGCAATACTGGTCGGAGATCTTGGGCCGTATAATGTGTTATATACAGTATATAATGCGCGTGATACCTATACAGGAAGAAGTAATGGGGTGTAAAATGTGTGACAGTAAAACTCTGTAGACTTGAGTAGGTGTAGATTAATATATTACCGTATATTCTCGAATCTAATCCGCAACCTTTTTACAGTTTCAGAGGGCTAAAAATTCAGATGCGGATTAAATTCGCGGTCGTGAGCTGGATTTTGGAAGAATGATAGAGCCGCTGTACGTGCCGTAAGAACAATACAATACACTAATTTATTATTTTATTTATTATTTATAACATTATATAATAGATTATATAATATTTATAATTTATTATTCATCAGACTCGCTGTCATCACTCATAACTGAATCGTTATCCGTCACCCAGTCACTATCATCTTTATCTTCATCATCCTCCTCCCATAGGGGCGGATTAGAACCGCGAACTAACTATTTTTTCGTTTAAGAAATCGGCAAAAACTAGTGCAGATTAGATTCAGGTGCGGATTAGATTCAAGTATATACGGTAGCAGTAAAATCGTAAAAATACTTTAATTAAAATAAAAGGTTATAATAGGCACGAATAATAGAGACGGCTAGAATACAATGTTTGTCTTCTACTGCACTTTTGCGGATGTGATGTGTTTGAACGCACAGTGATGTTGCTCAAGCAGTAATGCAACAGAACAGAATGCGCACCACTCATCAAACGCTCTAGCCAATGATTCGTATCCAAAAACTCCAATCCTGTTCACTTTCTCACAAACCATAAAGATTAATTAGGCCTAATTTTCCAGTCTCTGCGTTGGTATTCCTAGTTTTGTGTTTCTTCATAAACAAGTTGTTGTTCCTACATGTGAGCATCCCTCGATGAGGGTGTAAGTAAACATACAGGGAGAGGCAGTAAGTCACGAATTCTTCAGCAAGGTGTGAGATCGTTACGATTGGTCAATTTCACGTTCCGGTTGCTTTATCTTCAAGGAATGAAGGCTCAGCATCTGTCGGTTTCAAAAATCATAGAGCTTTAGAACCTGAAGCCAATCGAATCCCGTTCGTCCGCCAGGCATTCCGTTCCTTTACAGACTGAGGCAACTTCCTTGAGCTTCCGGGAGCATTTCTTACGTCCCATTTCTCGTGTAATGTCCCTAATTAAACCAGATAAAGAACTGTAAGCTTCTTGTCTGGAAATTTTCTATAGGCCCCTTCACTTGATAACGTATCGACTTTATGTAGAAATACCGCTTTTCTGCATCGCCACTGTTTAGATTTCTTCCGAAGCTACAATTTTCAAAAGCTTATGAAGATATAAACAATGACAACGATGATGATGATGGTGATGATGATGATAACAACAACAGAAACTGTGGAAGAGCTAAGGCAACAGATAAACAAAAGGCAGAACATGAATTCGTAAAGCGTTTGGACTGCAGACAAAGGGATCTGGCGAGTTGACGCGCGCATAAAGAGAAGAAAGAAATGGTGAAAAAGAGATCAGAAAACGAAGGAGGCCATCGTGAGTCTCGAAGAATAAAGATGGCCACAGCAGTAACACTGGTAAAAAAAAAGAAGAGAAAATATACGTGGAGGTGGAGTTCCATTCCTTCTTAACCTATGTCACCAAACGAGGGAGATTTTTTAGCGTCACGTTCCGGCCGATGAATTTTCTACCTTACGGTTCGATTACAAAAATGTGACGGCTTATCCTCATCAGTTGTCGCAGAACGACGTTGTGGTTCCGATGTAGGGACATGACTTGTGGCGGGCGCCGGGCCGTCGCTGGCCGGTAAAATGTCCGCGAGCGTTCGGAGTGTCGTCGGAGAGTGGGACGATAGTAGAGTTGAAATATGGAAGACAGAACGGCATTAAAGATGGTGACGTGACTACAGTACATCAATGTTATCCACAGCAACTTCATCATACCATCATTAAAAATATATTAAACCCAAATTTTGAAATATGCTCTTGTAAATCCACAATTACACGTCCTTCATTTTGTTAGTAATTAATTCAGTTATTTTGTTCTCTGTCGCTGTCAGTAAATGAGCCTATAGAGCACTGAATGGCACAATAACCACTGTAAAATAAATTGGGAAGCACATGGAAGGAAGCCACAGCGACGTAATTTAATGCCGGTCCGCAGTCCCGGTATTTGCCGCTGGTCGGCATTCGATTGTCTGGAGCAGCCACATTCAGATAGCTGAGGGTCGGACACTGACAAATGCCTCAGAAGGTCATATGAATTGGACCATATTTAATAAGGTAAAAGCTAATGACCATCCTACTACAGACCATGAGGGCCCAGAGGGAGAGTAGATGTACAGCTCTACCTCGGTGCTAGATGGGGGTGGGTACTGAACGCCACGCCCCGGCCGTTTTCCCCCCAGAAAAAAGACCCAGTACCCATTGTACAGGAGGCTGGGTGGGCCTCAGCGACGGTCTGGACGAGTGCGGAATATCTCGCCCCCTAAATGGTATTCGATCCCCGGCCCGTCCAGCCCATAGCGAGGCACTATACCGACAACGCTACCCCGGCCCAAAGACGATATTTAATACGGTGATATATTTGAAAACAAAATGTTTATTGAAGTTGGCGGCCATATTTAAAGAAAAATCGCATTCACGCTCAGGGCGCTTTACCCCCGGGAAAGAACTCTCTTTACCAGAGGTCCCAGAGCCAGTCTGGACATTTTGGAGGAGATGAATAAATAACTTAACCTTACGGAGAATCGCACCACGGTTCCTCGGACTTCCGCCTGGTATCCTATCACTATGCCGACTGAGCTACCTCTACTCCAGGTTCCTTAGTTATTTAAAATTGCTAATTCAAAATCATTTGTTTAGCAACCTTGAAATCAGAACACTGCTCCCATTAGAAATACCAATCACTTAATGTTGTACAGGGAAATAAATGCTGTGTATTGTATGAATCATGCAGTACACATAAACACAGTGCGTGGGCAAAGTTCAGTGATTTTAGTGGTAAACACGGTGGTGCGTAGACTAACTTCTAGGATTTAATGAGTCAAACAGGTTCTTCTTACGAAATGTTAGTTCTTGTAAATACGTATAGCTTTATACACATTTCACAAACAAAGTAAATAAGAACACGTCACATTAACATCATAACTGAAACAAAACGCGCAGACACAGTACAAAACAAGAAGCAAATACTGAAGTACTTATTCAGTTCAGGTTCCAGAATTTTAAGTATGTTGCATCATGCAGTGTGCATATTATTTAACCCGTGTTCTGAAGGAGGTAACTCTTCTAGCTGCAAAATATTTAGTTTTGGGCGCGTTCGAAAAATTGCGAAAAGTGACTATTAGCTTCGTCATGTCTGTCCGTTTGTTCGTCCGGCGGCATGGCATAACTCGGCTCCCACTGGACGGATTTTCATGAAATCGGATATCTGATTTTTCGAAAATCTATCCAGAAAATTCCAGTTTCATTAAAATCTGATAAGAATAACGGGTACTTTACATGAAGACCAATACACGTTTTTAATCATATCTCGCTCAATTCTTCTTAGAACGAGACACTTTGACATTCTTTTGGCATTCAATGAATGTCAAACGAGACACGTTTCGGACAAAAACTGCAGAGAAAATCAAAACACACCTTTAATGTTCAATAAGTTTTTTTCCCCCCGAAAATCGTGCCGAGTACGAGATAATGTGTAAAAATAATGTAGAGCCGGACAGGCCACAGATGACAACATGACGCATGCGCATTGCATGCTGGATACCTAAAGCTACAACACAAACACAGAATATGTAATACTTATTGCTTTTCCACTGTAACAACGGTTGTACGAACGCGTCTCAATGTTACGTCACACGTACACCGCCTGTATGGTGTGTACTAAATTGCGTGTGGTGAGGGAACGCATATGGACATACAGTACGTACAGTTTCACGCTCTGTACAGATTATCACACTCTGTATCCGAGCAACGTCCAGGTTGGCGATACTGACATAGGGAAACACGGACGAATTATACCGGCTAGATTTGATGTAAATTTAACAAGACTAGGAAGTGTGTCATCCCCTTTGTGTGTGTGTGTGTGTGTGTGTGTGAAACTTGGAAAATGGTATGTAGTCAAACACAACTGTGTCACATAAGGTGTATTTAATGACTATATAATGAACAACTACATGTTTCGGCCTGTACTGGTCATCTTCAGGTTGTCTTACGGGAACTTAAGAGCTTACTACACGCATGCACGCGCACTTGGTGTAGAGATCTCTACATATGGGCCTTATTAGCAAAAACAAAACAAAAACAAAAAACAGGAATCAAATTAAAAAACACAAAACAAAAACAAAAAACAAAAAAACAGATGCAGAAAAATAAAGCTATTGTGGGGGTGTGCTCGGCAGGTATGAAGTTCTGTGGTCGTGCGGAGGCCTGTTCTCCACCACGTGCGCGCGCATGCTTATAGTAAGACCTAAGTTCCCCTAAGACAACCTGAAGATGACCAGTACAGGCCGAAACATGTAGTTGTTCATTATATTGTCATTAAATACACTTCATGTGACACAGTTGTGTTTGACTACATACTATTTTCCAAGTTTAACAAGACTGCCACAACTCAGGCCGGTTTATCAACGTGAAGGACCGCTTTCGATCCCAGGGTAGTCAGTTAGGGTTTGTGGTGGACAAAGTGGTGTTGGGACAGATTTCGCTAAGGGTAATCGGTTATTTCCAGTCAGTTACAATTCTACCTGCATAGCCAAAGAGACCACAAGAAATGCATAACGGACAAGCTGCGCAGTTGGTTCAGGTGGCAACAAGTAATTATTCACACTGTACTGACATGTCTGCAATGAGCCTGACGCGTGGCCACCGAGAATGAAGAAGATTCTCTGCATGATAGCAATAAGGTGGACAACAAATAGTGTGTCTTGTATATTCTTATTCTATGTTTGTTTATAAAGATCGGCCTTCCAACTATCAGGAAAGTTTGCTTGTTAATATCCTATTTCAGTATGGTGTATCAACTGCAGATGTCTGATTGTTCCAATTGAATTGAGAGCAGGATCGATCACGTTTTGTTAGTATGATAAATTTGGATGCAACAAGCTTAGAGAAATGTTTTTTCTAGCTTTCAGACACCGAGCAAAACTATGCACACTAAATAGAATCTTCAGTTCTTTCGTCTAGATTCAGATGGGTAGCAATCAGATTACGAATTCATGGTAATGCACACAGCATGCCCGTCATAGAAATGACACAAAAGTATATCCATCATAGTAATGCACACAGTGTGCCAATAACAGAAATACATACGGCATGCCCACCACAGTAATGCACACGGTACGCCCACCACAGTAATGCATACAGTATGCCCACCACAGTAATGCACACGGTATGCCCATCACATTAAGGCACGCAGTAGGCTCATCTCGTTCCACCTACAGGTCTATTTTCCGCTGTGTGTACGTTTCTCGGATTCTGAATTTAGCACGGGCTCTAACAGCTGATTTTTTGTGCAAAACCCACCTGGATATATCTTTGTGACTTAATCACAGATGTACAAATAAATACCAATACAGACCAATTTAAAGATTTTTCGTGAAAGCCAGTACGAAATGCATGCCACTTGGGCCCAAATGGTGACGTTGTCTTTTCCTGGTGCACACTACACCACAATGAGACTTGACAATTTAACTGCGTTGCGGTAAGTGGTAATACCACTGTCCTCAGCGATGCGATGCGATGCGATGGCTTGTCAAACCAACAGCGCGATTAGACAAAACAACAGTCCCTCTGTTTTAGGCAACGCAAGGGCGAAAGCTAAATTATGGGCCTACAGTGGAGCGGTGAATCAGTCCTGGCCTGATGTATAACCTACACAACATATACACCTTATTAAGCGTAAAATAAGTGTGCTTCTATTGAATGAAGAGGAGAAAACAGTTTTGCTTCACATTCTGGCAATTTTGGTGGTCTGGTGGCGAACTTCTTGCCATATCGGATAATTTACCAATCGCATGGGGGTCTGGGTTCGAACGTGACGTCACACTGCTTCACATTCCGATTGTTCCTCATAATAATTCTCTAAAGGAATATATAAATTGCATGTCAGTCTAACACAGCTTCTTTAAACAGCTTTTGTTGCGCTCACACAGTTCATGTGTGGGCCTCGTTCTAACAATTAATTACACAAACAACACCAACCACTAACCGCCCGACCGACAGGCCAAAAACTCAATACGGTCGGACTGGAGATCTGCGGAGGTCAGGTCCGTTCAGTCAGTCCTGAGTACGAAACGCAAACCTTTGATATAACTGGAATTGTGCTTACGCTAAGGGATTTGCTGTCTTCACTGGTGTTACCAAGGACTTCCGTTACAGTTGGCAATGTATCCTCTGGGAGGTGGAGGGGGGGTACAAATTGGATTTGGTTCGATAGATGTCTGGGGTTTGAACCCAGAGCGGTTAAGTCGCGTAGGCTGAAGGCCTGTGCGACCAGGTGCGGGGTCAGGTTGGCTAAAGGGCTCTGTGCTGGTGAGGGTGGAGGAGATTCGGACCGTGTCCCTTATTTTAATGACACACTGGCATTCGTCTTAAACTGAGAAAATCATGGATGTCCTCAGTCAGGGAAACCGAGAAGTGCTAAACACAGACAGTTCTGTCGACGTTGTCTTTATCTGTGAGCAGCCTTGACAGGTTGGCTGATTTCCACATTAGCCGACTGTTTTGTTATGGAAATACTGCGTGTTCACTGCCACGGAGGGCGTGAAATTTGAAATACATATATAAGATAACTTAGCTTCATAAAGGGTCAGTTCGTCTGGTGTTGTGTTTCGTTAAGGAAACAAATAGCATGAACATCTGAACTCAGTGTAGGTGCAAAGTGCCTCAACATTTCCCAGTAAAGGAAACTCGTACACAGAACATAAATTAGTTTAACCAACATTTAAATAACTCACACATTCAAAGAAGTAGTGTTTCTAAAGGAAATGTCACTTTTAGAAATGAAAGGGTTAATAATGGATTTGAGAAACTGAAATTGTGCAGCACGACGACGCCTTGCTGCACTCGCTAACGAGGCGTGCTAGTTGCGTTAGCAGGCAGTGTTCCGGCGATTTGGTAGCCTGTACTTAAATATTTGTTGACGCAACTACCCTAATTGGGCCAGCAGGTCAATACTTTTCAAAACTTGTAAAGTATATTTACCAAATACTGACTTGTTAATATTGATGTGTCTGCGAGATTGCACTATCTCACGTTATATCAAAGTGTTTGTTCTTGAAGTCACAAGTAGAAGCTCAGTTCATTCAGTCTGAATGCAGTCGTCAGACATCCGAGGCATTTCGGCCTTATTAGCATCTCAACGCTCGTCTGTGTGTCTCTCTTTCATAAACCTTTTATAAGCATGTATGCATATTATCTGATTATGTGTATCTTATATCAGGTTTACTAATAAAGCTTTTCGGTGTAACGTACTGACACAGATGGCAGCTCTCTTCTAAATTGTGCCATCTAAGGATGAAGATGTGTAGTAATTTACTGTTTTAACATAAGACAGTTCAGAGTTAGGAAGAAGAAGCGAAAAGAATAAAAGCGATGGTAAAGGATTGTGACAAGAGATACAAATAAATGATCGTCAAAAAAATGCAACTGGCTCAAGTGCCTTTAATCGTGTAATGGATTCATGTTCCCTCTCTCGTCTGCATCTCTTTAAAATTAGGTAAAAAATGAACTCAATTAGGCGTGTGGCATCCAGTACATATGAATGGGATGACAAATTAAAAATGTAATGTTTTAATCGGAAAACCCGAAGCGAACAAAGTAAACATTGACAGAACATGCTGTGTTGCTACATGTCGTTTCCAGCGAAGGTCGAAATTATAGTACGGACTGCAGCATGCACTTTAGCTAGTGAAATGTACTGCTGCCGCCTTCAGGTGCTATAGTGTAGTATGTATGGCTTCCACGGAAAAGAACAATGTCCTGATTAGGCTAATTATGTAATGATAAGTAAAACGACACGAACCAAATTTAAAACTACGGCGATATGGCGCATACACTCAAGCAAGAAGCGACTTTTGAAACACTGTATACCTTCCAAATTGAGTCCCATTGGCACACGAGCGTATACTTTCAGACGGTCTGACCCAAAGTCACTCGTGACTATGTAAATGCTAGGGCCCGCGGCTGAACTGCCTTCTGCTTTACTGCACTGAAAACCGAGACGAGGTGTCTGAAGTTTGTATACCCTTTAAGGGAATCCTTTAATGAAACGGACAGCTTGTATCTTAAAAAACACACAAATTCTTCTTCCCTGAAGAAGGAGGCGGCAGATTCCCCTGAAACGCTGGTAACAATCCAGCACACTACATACCGTCATATCCTAGATGACTGCAGTATGAACTCTTATAGTCTAAGATTCAACTGCGTTATATTTAAATATTAAATTCGTACCGCGCAGTAAACAAATGCCGTCTCGATTATAAACACAAATATGTTATTATCCTTGCAAATAACCAACTTGATGCTCAATTTTTTCTTGTATGTTTATTTCTATTCTCTACATGTTTCGGGAAGCCATGTGCCTATCATCAGGAGAATTATTGTATCAATACGACACCTGGTTTATGTCACTCCGTGTAGATGGCCGTCTGGTATGCAGGTTCATTCGAACACGCATGCCAGACGGTCATCGACACAGAGTGACATAAACCAGGTGTCGCACTGATACAATAATTCTGCTGATGATGGGCACATGGCTGCCCGAAATACGTAGAGAAAAGAAATAAACATACAAGAAAAATTGTGCGTCAAGTTCGTTATTTACAAAGATCATACCAGGATGTACGGTCAACAAAACTTAAAAAAAAAAATCTGTTATTGCAGTATAGGGGAATAATCGTTCTTGGTTCTGAGGTCTACATAAAACACAAAAATATACTGTGTGGGCAAAACGTAGAATTTTTCAGTGTTAAACCTAGTGATATACACAGTGTCCACTGCGCTTTAAACGGTTAATATTCATGGCTGGGAGAACCAAAAATTTTAACTTTACACTGACTTATTTTGCAATGCAGTGACGTATGCATACAGAATATGTGAAGGATTAAGGAACGCTATTCTATTTCTGTAAACAGCCCTCAAGAAGTTAGGAACTTAACAGTAACAAAACTTTGATGGTCTAATTTTGCGGTCAAGAAAATGTAAATGACCACATATAAAACACAATGTAAAGCTGCCAAGATGCGGAACATTTTTTTTTTAACATTCATAGGTCCGTGCATCGCTAACATTTTCTCAGAGTACAACCAACAAGATGTGACTTTTCTCAATTTATTTATTTCTGAAAGAAGATCTACATGTTTCAGACCGTTTTCCCGTCCATCATCCGGAGCTCAAAACTGCACACACAGCGTCAGGCATTTGTCAGACCAATACTGCTACCTGCTGCTAGTAGCTCCTGACGATGGACGGAAAACCCTTCTGAAACATGTAGAGCTTCTTACAGAAATAAATAAATTTAGAAAAGTCTATCTTGTTGGTTGCACTCTGAGGAAATTCGGAACAATACCGTAATTCCAGCACAATCACAATGACAGTCTCATAATTACAGGAAACGTAGTTTACAACATTGAACTTCCATCGAATTCAAAGTTGGCCGTTGGTAAATAGTGGCACAAATGAAGCACGCATGCATTCAGCACCTTCCGATAAATAACACAAAATCCCTCCTCACCATTCTGTCTTCCATATCAAATAAATCATTTAGAGCATAATCAAAAGTGGATTTGGATCAGACATGGTACAAAACAGACCTTCAATTACCTCAGTTTATGCTGGAACCCAGCGGCTGAATATCAGAACTATGCAGATTCGTGTAGCCATCACATAATTGCTACCCTGGCCAGCACAACAGATACGCTGCTTCTAATGGTATACCATATATTCTTATTCTTTAAAGTTCGACCACACCCCCTTTCCTTCTTCGTATACCCTCGCTCTTTTTTTTTTAAACAAAAAACATAAATAATCCATGTCCGCTAGATTCCTCTCTTTTACTTCACAGCACACATCAATTGGTATCAATATAGTACCACTCCATACTTTTCTGAAATGTATAATTTGGTTTTAACAACGGTACTGACATAAAGTTAGTAACACATGGGCCAGTCTACTGACAGGCCATCGCGTAAATTCTTGTACGCCTCTTGTCTTAGGTGGGATTCCGGGTAGCCTTGTCAGTACAGTGACGACGTGATGGCCTGGCCGACAATGGAATTGGAGTTCGATGGCCGCGACGTGAAACGAACGATTCACATCAATCTAGTGATGAGGTTATGTCTGTACGGTGTTATACCGCCATTCCATATACATCTGCATGACGTGTTGTTTTAACTAATCGCATTCACTTTTACCTTTGTCTAGTTTTCGCCACTTTTGTTCACCAACAGCCTACCTGTGCGACTAGGGTAGGGACTGGACGACCCGGGGCTTGAATTCCAGTAGGGGCAAGAAATTTCTGTCTTCTCTAAAAAAGTCCAGACCGGCTCTGGGATCCACCCAGCCTCCTATTCCAAGGAAACCCATGTTCATTCCCGGGGGTAAAGCGGCCGGGTCGTAAAGTTACTTCTACAAAGTGTCAAAGTTATGAATGAGTGGAGCTTTATCTCTAACTCCCCTATATGTTTTCATGGCGTGCACGGGGAAAACTTTACCTTAAAGGTAAAGGTAAAGCTTATTTGTGTTTGAAATTCCATTATAGTAAATATTAAGATAACGTGTTAAATTACACCGTGTATTCTGGAAGACAGGCACCAACGCTGCAAGAAAAAAAAATGTTACCTTCACTCTCCAGCGTCGAAAGTACCTAATATTCAGCGGCAAGCCTCAATTTCTAAACCAGAATTAGGACACTAACTCGCCGCAGTTTTTGAATATAAATGGTAGGCTCCAAGCCCCCGGCCGTCTTAACCCGACCTGTCCATCCAACAGAAGGTCGGTTGGTCTGAAGTAGGCGATAAAGAAGACACGTCGCTCTACATTCGCGGAATCGTTAAGTTCGCATCCGGTCATTTCGCACATGTAAGATGGCCAGCAAGAACGTCGCCAAGGATAGAACTGGTCATGTCTGTTCCAGTGGCTGCTTTTGGTGCAGGCTACTGCCGGTACTCAACTGTCGAGTTCAGCGGAGCTGTGACAGCTCATTCAGTGTAGTGATTATATCACGGTCCTCGATTTACTGCAAGAACAGTCTCTTCTCTACGCGGCATCCACACAGGCTAAACCTCATGCTAATCCAGGTTTCGCTTTGTTGGTTTCCAAATTCGATTCCGGAGCACCACATCGAGGCATTGTCCCTCCTTCACATTAGCCTACATGTTTTGTTCCAAGTAAGAGGTAGAGTTTGCTCTATATTTAGCCAGGAATACGTCGCAGATGGTTACCTTTTAATTTCATTTTGGGTTACTACAACTTCGAGAATTTATTGCCACTAAAGTAAGGTAAGCAATCCAATTACAGACCTGGAAAGGCCCTAAGGGTTCGAGGAGGTTGAGGCTCCCGGATTTCAAGACAGTCGGCACATGAAGTAGGTAACGCCAGCCCTACGCACCGGCCGCCTTTACTTCCCAGTAAATATTCCTGGTACTCATTTCTGTTAGAGGCTGAGTCAACCCCAGGGCCATAGTGCGGCCGGAAGGATTATGTAAAAGAAAAATTCCAATGATACCATCGGGAATCGAACCCGCGACTTTCCAGCTTTATACTACTAAGGGGCAACACTAACAAAATTGCTATTTTATGTCTTGGTGTTATCGTGTGTTTGTACAAGTCACAATTGCTACGTCTTGTTTCGCTAGGAAGCACGGAAATACGGTATTTATTTCTTATCAGTATTTGGCTGTGACCCTTTTGAAGGACACTGTAATTGCTTCAGGCCATACAGTGTCAAATGACGAATTAGTGAATAATAAACTGGAGAGGATGTGAAAGGAAACAGTGATGGCCTACTTTGTGACATTCTCCCGCAATTTGCCTGGAGGAAACCAAGGACAAAGGAGAAACATAAGTAAAAATAAAGACGGTCCTCAAAACGAAATTTAAAGCCAGGCTCTTCATGTGAAACAGGAGGGCTGCCCAGTCCATAAATCCATTCTATCTGTCGTATGACTATTATTATACATAATTTGAAAGCACGATATACGTAATTCTGCAAATGGACTTTGGTTGGGAGATACACAACGACGTTTCAGGTTTTGATTTTACATGCTGATCAATTTATTTATGGACTAATGAAAAACGATTACTTGCCTGTTGCAACGTGACGTCGTGTATTCTGACAGTCTTAAAGGCATAAGAATTGTTACACCCTGAAGATGGAGGCAGCGCATTTTTGTTTAAAGTTGGTACCTTCGTACGAGATTACATGACATCATATCGCACAAAGCAGCGACCTCCGTTCACCGGCACGACCACGTCCGATCCCAAACGCTTTGGCCTCACAAAATCCTTTACACTTACCTTGTAACAGAATCAGTGCCACCGTCTTCAACGTTCGTAAACTTAAATAACAATTCACATCTTTGAGGACAGCAACGGTGCCACGGCTTCATGGGTCCGTTCTTAAACCTTGCAGGCCCTCACACAAGTCCCTTTGAAGATAAACGTGTAAGGTCTTGACAAATGCCACACAAACGAACGTAATTTCCTAGCCTCTAGAACATGGAGACGTGGCAACAGAAGACACAGAGGTGGCGCAGCTGCAGTAACCGCACCATAATCCTGTCAGATCTGTGCACATGACGTCACTCAATTTCAGTAATCCCCAGAAAACGATCAGAGAACAAACTGACACAGACGCAGTCTACCATAACGCTAAGTGTCCAAATTCCTGGTCTTATTTTCATGACATTTAGGGTCATTATCACCCCCTTATTTTAATGCAACAGTAGCTTTTGTGATAATCTTAGTAGAGGACATTCCGTTGTCTTTAAGTACAATACTAAAATGAAATAAAATATATACTTCGCCAAACACAACTGTCTTATACTTTATTAATTTAATAAAGTATAAGATAGTTGTGTTTGACGAAGTATATATTTTATTTCGTTTTAATATTATACCTCTTGTGATTCTACATAATAATATAAAGGGCTTTCAACTTTTGAAGGAGAGGGCGATACGTTCTTTCGAAACGTCGGAAGACGGTAACCCAGCGACGCAGCGTCAAGTTCCAGAAGACCGAAATCCTACATTACCCCCCGGGTGAAAACCCCAAAACACACACACGGATTACCTACTAAGTGTAGGTCTGAAATATCGTGTAGTCACATACAGGCGACATGTCCGACGTCAAGATCGTGCAAAGCGCTAAGGTCTTTTCAGGATCATTATTTTGACGCATTGCCAGCGATCAGATGTGCACAAACCGCGAGTGTCTGGTCGCCCGGGCGACTAAATTTTGTACGGCGACAACTTATATTGTCAGTACGATTACTGCAATTTCTTTAATTACATACAAAAAATCGTACCACTCAGTTCAGATGCGCTGAGCAGAAAGCGACCGACAACGGCAAGATTCACAGGTCACTTCAGAACTTTGGGCTTTAGTATCCGTCTTGCTACATGTCACCCTTTTGCGGCCTAGAATTTGGAGGTGGCTCCTGACTATAATTGCTTGAAAATGTAGAGAGAAGTAAAAGCAAGTTCAGCCAGTATGGACGCCGGGATCTGAACCTCTACTCTCCCGACGCGAAGCAGCAGTGTGATGTTTAGCACCAATCAGTTTGAGTCCGCATGTCAGCATACATTACACCATAAAACCGTACACATGAAGAAAACAACAATAAACTTCTCACTTATTTAACCGCTATGTCATGAAGACTGTGGGAAGTAGTGGAGGTTTAACTCCACTCAAAGAGCCACGTGGCAACAGAAGACTCCCTGCTCCTGCCGGGTACGCAATCTACGCTTCTCGGTTCTCCAGCCATTGGACTAGTCACTATAGCGACTGAGCTACACCAGTTGCATTCTAAAGAACCTAAATGGATAATTTTCAAGTGAAAAGCAAACAAGTCCATCGTAAATTACATACCGTAATAGCCACTAAACTCTCACGGTGGTTAGAATTTGTATTTTTCGTACGTGACTGTAATCCACAAGACTTCCACTGACATTCAAAATTTGTGCGATGAAATTTTACGTGTACACCTGCATGTGTCGTATGAGCATGCGCATAAGTTGCGTGTATATGCACAGGTTTCTTGTGCAGGTACGTAAGTAAACTGCAAATATGCCTACGTTTTATGTGCATGTAAATAGCTAAGGTAAGGTAGGTAAAGTCCCTGTCCACCGTATGATGGCATACAGCCGGAGGGGAGGTTTAACTCCACTCATTCTTAACCTCGGCGTTTGATGTAGGTGACTGGTAAACATCACGCCCCGGCCGCTTTACCCGCAGGGAAAAACGCCGGTGCCCATTAAAGGGTAGGCTGGGTGGGCCTCAGAACCAGTCTGCATGATTTTGGGAAGATAAAAATCTCGTTCCACTGCCAGGACTCAAACCCGGGATCGTCCAACCTGTAGCTTCGTCCCTGTAACGACTACGTCATTCCGATTCTCGTGTGCGTAAGTCACATGTGCATGCACATTATGTTATGTATACAAATGCATAAGTTTTATGATCATGGACATGCGTTATGTGTGTATCTACAAAAGCCAAGCAAATAACAGTTTATCCGTAATAATTATACGACACCAGAAGGTCGAAAAATTTTAGATGTTCCCAAAAACTCCGTTGAGTTTTGACGACAACAGTTTCCTACAGACAAGCGTAACTCAAATATCCCGGGAATTTCACTGAAGTATGCGAATCAGATATATCGCAGAAGCGTTGACCACATCAGTTATCTGCAGATTGAAGCGATTCAAATACCCCAGAAGTTTTCACCACATTAATTTTCCGTACGGCTTCAACTCTAACAATGCAGTCTTCACCACATCTACTCTCTGCAGACCTATATTACTGCCAGTATCCCAGAAGTTTTCCCCACATGAATTTCCCAAACTTACACGACTCAGATATCACAGAGGTATTCACTACAACAATTATCCACATCCTTACGTAACAAAAGTATCCCAAGAGCTTACCGTACTTTCTGACAGTTTAGAATTCTTAACCTCAAAACTCATTGTTCTCGTTTGAAACAAATAAGAAAATATATTTACGCGTCTTTACGCGTGTTTCAGAGAAACACCTCAAAACACGCCCCGTGTCACCTTCGTGGTAGGAATTCAACAGCAGATTTTCTACAACTGTGGGCATGTCAACAAACTACAGAACGTTTCGAGACACTGTTCTCGCGGCACCAATGACCCGCGTTTCTACTGCTTTCATACACCGGTGCTGTCGTCCACCGTGGCTATGCAAACACAGGATCGTGCAAGCGCCCAGGGAGATCCGTACGCACACGCACACCACACCACACCACTCCCACTATATGACAATTACGTAAGCTAAAACATATTGTCCGAATGCGCGCAGCCTCAACTAACAAATAGCAAACTACAATGGCCCGAGTATTAACGGAACAGATCCATAAAAGATTATGAGACTTTACTGTCAATTTTCAAGTATGACAAGCCTTGTATTAGCCTTTATGGATGTAATTATGAATGACAGAAATTAAAAGATCTATATACTGGAAGCGGTTAGAGATAGGCCCATAAAGGACTATTTCCTACGTCGCTGAACTTTGAATTCCAAATAAATTTTGGTTTCATTTACTGAGCAATGTACATTACACCGGCCGTCCTGTTGCAACTTCAGACCCAATGGCATCAGTGTGTGTGAATCACGTGATACCTCCTCGTAAACATCCTCCTATCGCAATGACGTCGGCACCTGAGTTGCCTAGTTCACAATTCTTGCTACGTATCCCAGACATACCACACTTCTAGTGTAAATAAACCTAACACTGTTAAGAAAATAGTACAAATTATTAATTTCCCATGTCACGTGATGCCACTTCACCTCACACCGCCAGTTGTTATCCAACACAATTTGTGTCGTCACAAATCTTCGGTCTGTTCCAGTTCAAAATACACTAATTGGAGCGAGTCACTATGTAAACATGCTCTTCCAAATATACACCAGCATTGTGAAATAATATACGTAATACATTTAGTATAACAGCCTTTCATAGTCACAATGAAATAGGGGTCTATTCTCTACACACGAACCACCTCACTATGATCAAATTATGGTACTTTATTTTTGGCCCATTCCGTTATACAGCAGCTATATTAACCATAAATTAATTAATATGATCATGCGTACAAAATCATACTCTCATACCTGTAATCCATGCGAGCGCTAAGCACATCCAAAGTCCATTTTCTTACTGAGCTGATGTGACTGCATATATGTTTCCTTGGTACATTCCTCTCTGCAACGAAGTATAAGTTATTAGTTTTCTCTCCGTTAGGACTCTATTTCTAATACTGCCATTATTACATGGAACACTTGCTACTGTAGCGCTGTATCAGTGCAGGTTTAAATTTGGTGCAATCTATGTGACTGCAGGGAGCCCCACCGTTCCAGCGGCCCCGGAAAGAACAAGACATATTGCAGATGTCACGTCAAACATAATTTATGTGAAGTTTACGGGGATCTAGACTCAACCCCAGGGAAGTCCATCGTGGGATTTGTGATGAACGAAGTGACACTGGTAAAGGTTTGTATCCGAGCTCTTCGGTTTTCCCCTGTCAGTAACATTCCGCCATTGCTCAAAGTCCATGTTAATTCATCTATATTTATGTTTCTTATGGCAACAGGTTACGCTTCCGGAATTGAACAGTGCTTACTGCTAAGGCTTCGATGGTGAAAACCCAAGCAGTCATGAAACGCATCTGATCGAACGCGATCCACAGACAAACCCCGACATAGCGCCACTGTTTGCCAACCGCATTTTGTGGCAGTTTATCGACAGTGCAGATAAATCGGATTGCGGTATAGCATGGAATTTCTCTTCACAGACTTCTGTGGGCGCTAAGTGAGGGTGGCGCTATATCGCGGTTTGACTGTAGTTACAAGCTACTGTCAGAAACGAAATTACGAATATAGTGCTAAATAGTGTACGTCAGCACAACTGTTTTGTTACACAAAGTAGTTAAATAGGCTACATGTTTCGAATATTAATCAGGCATCTTCAGGACTATTTTAATTGGTTTAGTCACAAGATGCTATGCACACATTGGGATCCCAGCGTGTTTACATCAAAGGTAAAGTGATCCCGTTAGAGGCCCGGTGTGACCCAGAGGGTGGGTAGAGGTATAGCTCTACTCTTCCATGACCGCGGCACTACAAGGGGGTGGGTGGTCAGCAGCACGCCCTGGCCGCACTTTACCCCCAGGAAAGACCCATTGTACGGGAGGCTGGGTGGGCCCCAGGGCCGGTCTGGACGGGTGGAAAATCTCGCCCCCACCGGGATTCGATCCCGGACCGTCCACCCCGTAGTCAGACGCTATACCGACTGAGCTACCCGGCCCACGTGTTTACATAAATGGAAAACATAAAAGGTGTGATGTGCAAATTGTGTAAATAAATAGTTAAAATACATATAAAAAGTCTTTAAAAACGGTATTTTGGTGTTTACCAGTTAACAAACACAAGTTCCGTTACTATCTGGTTGTTTTTTGGAGTTAAGAGATTTACGAAATTACGAATTTGGGTGAGCATGGACCACAAATTTATATATATATATATGTATGTATGTATATTACCGTCTAAAACACAACGTATGTGCATCAACACAATGATGAAATATCAATTACAAACAATTACAGTCACTGGGTTGATGTACATATGTTGTGTTTTCGACGGTAATATACATATATTTACTACTACACAACGGGATGGCCCCTATAAAAAAAACACATTTATTGTTGCACTGGTTTGGGATGGACCAGCAACACAGCGGATAATTTCAGTCTGTATAATAAAATAATTTTTGTTACTTTCGCAAAAAAAAAAAATTGTCTGTCCGTCTGTCCGCCAGTAAGAAGCAGGACACTTTAAAAGGCACACGCATATAATTTCATATCTGACGGTCTTATGACAATTTGTTAACGTACTGCAGTTGCACTTGCACTCAACATGTGACAAAATTAATGCGCACAGCTTGAAGATCTCCACGCATTTATGCGCGCATCTGAAGCTGAAGTCGCTAAATGTTTACCGAAGCGAAAAATTCAGAGAACACAGAAGCACGTGCGTCATGTGAAATACACTTTAAAGGAATAGCAATGTGGCGAAAATCATCTGAAAGTGCAATGAAGTGAAGTGAAGTGTAGTGAAGTGAAGTGAAGTGAAGTGAGGTGAGATGAAATGGAGGGGTAGGAAATTTAGGTGGGGTTAAGCCAAATGAGAGAGTAGTGAAGTGTAGGTGGGTGAAGTTTAAACGAAAGGCAGTGAAGTGTCGACAAATGAGGTGAAGCGAAGTGTAGTGAAAGTCTTAGCAACAGGAGGTCTAACATTATTAGAAGACAATAGATCATAAGAAGTTGCTGCTTATATGGTTTTTTTCGTTTATCACATTCTTTCATACTTTTTGGTTCCATTTATTATGGTTGTAGGTTTTGTCTGCTGCTGTTTAATTTTGTAAATGATGTATTCTTATTGTAATGTTTATGTATTCTTATTGTTATATATGTTCTATTCTGTGTATTCTGTTTCACAGTGTTGTTCTGTGTATCGTTTGTGTGTAAATGTGCATTCTACTACTGCCACCAAGTGTCTACCCAGTTGCAGTCAACAAATATATAAAATATCAAACGCCAATCTTCCAATTTACAGGTAAGGAAATACAGACGGTCCGGATAGTTCAGTTGCTATTCTCGTATAACTTGGTACTGAACTAGATGACGAAAGTTCGGCGTTAGATTCCTGACAGAGGCAAAATATTTTATCCCCCCCCCCCCAAAGGCACACCCAGCCTCCCGTAAAATGACAATCGGTTCCTCATATTTCCCTAGATTACCGAAGGAGTCAAAGCTGGCCACCCGAACTCCCTGTTTGTGCCGTGGTCATATAATGCGTCGAGAGACACACTGTCTCCCTTTTATTCCTAAAAGTCGTGTCGCTTAGTCTATCATTTAAACTCAAGAGTAACCTGAATTATATTGAAAGATTCAGTTGGTATCATGTAGCAAACACACTGCGTGTCCGCTAAAGCCACTTCACACGGCGCTGAAACTCTGATTTATAAATCTTCTTTCTAAAATTTCAGAGACCCTGCCTAAAGAGTTTTACAGGTTTATCTGTTTACTGTGGCTTCTGAAGTCTGAGTATTATACGACAAGCCGTCGTAACTGAAAGAAGTTCTAATGCCTTTGAAATAATGCTGCAGTACAATATATGAACACTGCAGCTGTGATAAATAAAGCTACAGTACAATATATGAACACTGCAGCTGTGACAAATAACGCTACAGTACAATATATGAACACTGCAGCTGTGACAAATAACGCTGCAGTACAATATATGAACACTGCAGCTGTGACAAAATTTGATATCTCGGCTTTTTACATTATTTCGTATACAGCCGGACATTCTCGTTTTACGTACTTGTGCACATGCCGAAACGTGTAACAAACTATCAGCTTTCATAAATACTTGTTCTGTTCGACGGTAAATAATTGGTGTCTGTATAGACCAGTGTTTCTCAGACTGGATCTCGCGGTTCCGCAAAGGGCTGTCAGGAGTTCCGAGAGACGAAAATGCTTAAAGGCGGAAGAGTTTTATTGGCGGTCCTAAATTTGTATGTAAGAATTAAAATTCGTGTGGCGACACTTGGCACTAATCTTTCCGTCACTGACTGCACGCAGACAATCAATCGCCGCTGCAGTCCAGAAGTTTCCTGATTCTCTAGCTAAGTCAGTCAGAAGAGCTCACCATGGACAGAGTCGATGAGTCAGGCGAAGTGATCGGGTTGTCAATCAGTATGAGGTTAGCTGTTGATTTTTGGTATTTAATTTTATTTGATGTTCAGGTGACCGTGCAGCGCGATAAATTCTTGCAATAAAGCCAACTAGATGCAATAGTTTCTCAAATTTATTTTTGGAATAAAACTCTACATGTTTCGGACAGTTCCTCTGTCCATCATCAGGAGTTTTTCACTATACACACAGCAATGGTATATGTCATACAGGTTTGCTGACA
>Ga0123352_10004507_pt1 | contig 20538 bp, 14 predicted proteins | sample TergutLab28metaG_FD_89700 | JGI IMG/M metagenome (GOLD analysis project Ga0123352, IMG submission 89700) | Labiotermes labralis P1 segment gut microbial communities from Petit-Saut dam, French Guiana - Lab288 P1 | ecosystem: Host-associated > Arthropoda: Insects > Digestive system > Gut ...
CCCTTTAAAAATTTTAAATTTCAAAATTAAAATTTTTTTTTGAAATAATAATTACTTAAATTTTTTTCGCCTTTTTCCCCCCTTGAATTTTTGAGTAAAAAAAAAAAAAAAAAACGAAACCTGGGAAGAGGACCACTACAAGATAATATCGTACAGACATAACAAGATGGCAATGGAATAAACAAATATAACTTTCTAACGGCCATCATAAAAGCATGAACCCGCACAGCGCAGTCCAGATGCACGAACCAAGTACATAGGAGAATCCGAAAATTAGGATGACACGTGGCGAACATAAAGTATGTTCGGGAAGTCGAAAATGAGAATGACAGCAGTACAGACGTCGAAACGCGTATGTACTTTTGATAGACGTGGTGAAAAACTGCTGATATGTGACAATAATAAGTATTAAAAATAAAATTATTTCTTATCAATTCAAAATACTGCGCTACTTTAAAATTAGATTACCAGCTAGACATTCAATTCAACATTGACAATTTGCTGAATATTAAATTATCTGCTGCCTTCGCGGAGTTTGATATCCTAATCGTCCTTATTCTTCATATTAGGACACTATTGTTATTATTATTATTATTATTATTATTATTCATCGCCAGATTGCTCTGAGATTCATAGGAGATCCTCCTTGCAGGTCTCTATACTGCCAATCCCGTTATTGTTCGGAGTCTTAGCATTTTTAATGTGAATATGGTCTAGACTTTCGTACAGAACCAAAGGTAGTAGCCAGCAGAATATATTTTTGGGAGAGTCTCACTTGAACAAGATATCTTCCCTTCGGTTACTGAAACTCCTTATTCCATGAGACTGATTAGTATTAAATAAAATTATCACTAAATAATACACAAATCCTTAAAGAGCTTGGATTGTCGCAACGATGGCTCAGAATATAAACGCAATTTAAACTGAGTCTTATTTGATTAACACGTATATTCATGACAATACAATGCGTAATATTGTCCCTCTTCTGTTCCTAGTAAGCAAGATGGTATGCAGATAGCACACGTTACGGCACAAACGCTCAGACATAAACAAAGCTGTAAATAATAAAAGAGCCATATAATTCACATTCTTCTTGCCCATAAAATCGTGGAATGTGCGTTGTTTATTTCTACAGTTCTCATTAAATTGGCTATTCAAATATACCCTTAAAAACGTTTGCACCTTAAATCACCCTAATGACAGACACGAACAGTATTTATGTGTGTATCACCACGGTGCAAGAGTTAAAAAAGGAAACAAACGTAAAGAAGTTTGGCGGATTGCAGGGCTTTCAAATATTTTCACAATAAAAACATTTAGAATCACATAAGCGAAGAATTTATATGGATGTGACTTTTAAGGTTTTCGCAGCTGTGCGCCTCAGGGTCCGTTCTTATGCGACATGAACCTGCGTGCATGGGTGACCTATCCTGATGTCTCGGGTAAAAATAATGTCATCTTCAAGAGTGGAAATTTGTCAGGAAATTTCCCCGCCGCATCATATCCCGGAAGAACGGTATGCTCAAATTCCATGCAGCAAAAATGCACAGGTTTCTTCTCGCCTTTAAACAAAAAGTTTTTGTATTGGCTTTGTAGATATGGAATCCTGAAGATTAAAATGTACACACCTCTGTAACGCTAAAAACTGGTTCTGCTGGAGTCAAACATTGCCTTTCACTCAAGAGAAAGAATACTGAGAGAAAATCTCTCAGCATCGTAGAAGAGCAGGTCATCGAAGATGCTAATGTAAACCCAACAAGTGTAAAAGTGTATTTAGACTTACCAACGACGGTCATATCTCCGTGTTCGGACACGGTCTGGAAGGAAGGCGCCTCAGCTGACACCTCGCAGCGGTACCGTCCAGTGCTAGACAGGTTCACAGATTTGAGGACGACCTGGCTTTCCGTAGAGTTGTGGATCTGAAACACACAATGCGGGTAAGGAAACACGCACAAATCCCCATTAACCTCCATAACTGTAAGCGTCTAAACGAATGTACTGTGCAGGCTGCTGATAACTCTGCATTGTTGTGCCACATGATGATTTTTTTGTGACGTTTCGACTCGATTCCGGGTCAAAGCCTCCCATTACGGGTCTTCGCGAACACACTAATTGGACACACCACACTCGGTAGGACTCCCCTTAGTGAGTGATCGGTCCGATGCATAGACCGCTACTTTACAAAACACTAACGTTCTTGTCCCCGGCGGCATTCGAACCGACAAACCCAGCAAGCGAGCCACCGCATACCCACGTCTTAGACGGTCTAGGCACTGGATAGGCACTTGAAGATTTAGGAGGCACTATTCGAGGATATGAAAGGTAGGTGGTTGGTGGATGAATGAAATAATTGTAAAAAAATGTAGTGTACACGATTACACTGAGCTACACATCCACCAATATTTATGGTTACTCAATTAGAGACAGCAAACTGAGTGAGGAATGTGACAAGTTTAGTACAAAACAGAAATACACGCCAAATCTGAGACAGGACCTGAATGGAACACATACATTGCAATGTTCACCCGTAAAGGGAAGGATAATGTTAACGTGAATGTCACGGAAACTGGTTATGAGGATACGAAGGGGACTTATCGGATTCGGAATGTGAAGTTTCGGGTTCGATCAACGAAGGGAAAATTCTTGACTAGCTGATTGTCTACTAGCTTCTCAGGAAGGATTATATTTCGTGGAATTCGTTTAAATGTATAAAAATGCCAGTGGGAGAGCACAGAAGTTTCTATGTGTGTAGGATGACCCACAAAACCGAAAGCAGTCCATCGTATTAAAGGGAATACCAATTAATAATTGCGCAAGTCAATTTGTAAAACAGTGTCACAGCGATGTGGGTAGTGTGCAGAACATTGGGGACCTCATTGAAAAAAATGCTTGTAAACTAACTTGATGCAACTAGGTAATTTTATTAATGTATTCTTAGCTCTACATGTTTTGAGCGTATGCGCCCGAAATATGTAGAGCTAAGAATACATCAATAAAACTACCATGTTGCATCAAGTTGGCATTTCACATTATTTCATGGGGAAGACGCACGGTCAAACAACCCTCAAATTTGTAAACTAGTATGCAATATATAAATTGACAGTGTACTTTAGTTTACACTTTACTAACCGTTAACTGACTTTTGGGACACTCTAAATAATTAACTACTTAACTCCACGGAGCAGACTCCTTCCTGAGAGGCTAACAGTTCTTCTACTCTCCAAGAAATTCCCTGCATTTTATGAAAGCCGAAGGCTCATTACCGCAATCCTGAGCCTGATCATTCCAGTCCATGTTTCCCCATCTCAATCTGGATATGTTTGTTTGTTCGTTCGTTTTTGGCGCGACAGGCCCCAGAAGGCCAGATTCTCCTCATTCACGAGGTTTCTAGATCTCACACACAACGACGCACCACACTCGGTAGGACTTCTCTGAATGCGTTATCAGCTTGTTGCAGAGACCTCTACCTGACAACACACAACACGCGCAACAGAAAACCTTCCATGCCCCCGGTGGGATTCGAAACCACAATCTCAGCAGGCGAGAGGCCATTCTGACCGACACACTATATAAATCAGATGTGGAGATTATGAGTTATAGATACATAAGTTCAGTGACAGAAATGTAATGGGACTGTTGCTGCTTAATATTCCTTCGGTCCCTGTATAAAACTTAATTTTTTGTGATTAAAAACGTAAAGTACGTACGACGTGGGGACCGCGGTAGCACATTGGTTAAGGTGCTGTGCTACAAATCGGAAGGTCGCTGGTTCGATCTCAGCTGATGTCATTGGAATTTTTTATTGGCATAAAATCCTTTCGATCGCACTATGGCCCTGGGGTCGAATCAACCTCTAGCAGAAATTATTAGCAGGATCATTTCCTGGGGGTAAAGGCGGCCGGTGCGTAAGGCTGACAAACTTACCATCATCCTGTACCGGTTTCATGAAGTCTGGGTTCCTTAACTTCCTGGAAACCTCTGGGCCACTCCAGGCCTAATGGGACTGCTTTACCTTTACCTTTACGTACGATGTAACATTTGAGGCTTTCGAAAGATGTTGATAACTCCTCGGCCATGCTAAAAGCCTGATACAATTTCGCTCGAAGAAAGCGCTTTTAGGGCGATTTAATGTCGTCGGCAGCAATTAAACGTACCTGGGGTTTTCGTGTAAAGTGCCCGATAATTATTACCGATTCTAACCAAATTTGAATTTTTCCCGACAGATTTTCATAAATGACATGACGAAGGTAATGGCGCCTTTCGTGACTACTTGAGAGGGAATAATGACCGTCTGATCATTCAGCGAGAAGGGACCTAGTGTCCAAACTGAATGTGTACAGTGCTATTATAAAACAGCGCTGAAGAGACTAAAGGAAGTAAATACGATTCCGTGAAAGAACTGCAATACAGTCCTGGTGCCATGATCAGACCAGCGCTATCGCCTATGCACAACTTGGCTTTCAAACTCGCCGATGGAAATTAAATCCACTGTGTCCTCGAAACAGTACAATTTGGTTACGTGAGATCTGCGCTCTTCTGAAACATTATGCATCGTAGAGTGGCAATTCCTTACCGACGTTTCGGAACAGCCTACCGGACTCATATTCAAGGAGTTAGTATACCAGAACAGATGACCGATTCATGAATGAACAAAACCGTGTTATTATGTTAGAGTTTCACTTCCTGCACTATATGCTATATCGGAAACAGGCAAAGAAGGCAAAGGTACGTAAGAATGGTAGAAAGAAGGAAGTAAGATACGAATATAAATAAAACAATCTTTCCGGAAATAAGACAGAACTGTCTCCATCGAAAACGCATACACTGGTTCACTGGAACTTACACAGTATGTGGCACACACACACACACACACACACACACATATATATATATATATATATACTCTTATATTACATAATATATAGACCGAAGAGTTGAAAAATATGTACAGTTTCTTTTCAAATTTCCAATTGTTTCTTTTCCTCAGGTTCACAGCGGAAATAAAACCCAGACTTTCATCTGCTTTACAATCGATACCGCATTACAAACAGTATTCTACATTCAAGGGATCCAGTTCCAGAGCCTTCAGACTGACTTTTACATTTTTGCTCAACTTCTCCAGCCAAATATCATACTTCCTAGTTCAGAATATTCAGTCAGCTACTCACTGAAAACAATACACGCGCGTTATTAATACAAACATACACAAACACAAATAAATAAATAAATGCAAGATACAAACATTCGCAATACATATATACACATGGCGTAGCTATACGGTATTAATTCTTTGTTTGCAATATTCAAGGAACTTTATGCCGTATTGAAATAGGGAAAACTGAAAATTTTTGTAAGGAAGAGATCATTTCCACGAAAACATATTTCCATTTAGCTTCCTTTTATGTACTGCATGAGTTTTGTCTTTTGATGACCTCTTAGGTTTAAACATGTAGCAGATTGTAAAAACATATTTTGTGTTTCTGATAAAAAGATAGTCGTGTTAACCGAACTATTCGTTGATGTCGTAAGTATTCTTATTTCTGTAAGGGCACCAACTGCATTCGGCCAATCCGACAGAAATGCTTGGAAGTCTCCGTCTTTTAAGATGCCACTGTATATATTGAAATGCCGCTCACACACTCAATACCCAGAACTTTAGCAGCGTGGCTTATTTGCTCTGTAATGTTTTGAGCTTTTATTCAGTTCGGCAATTTCCACACATTTCCCTCTAGGTCAAGCGCCCTCAACCCGTTGCTCGCGGATAATATTTTACCCGCGACGCAGTGTTATATTGCCCGTGGAGACGTTTGAATTGTGAAACCTCTTTAACCCTTTCCTGCTCAAAGCAGAGATAGAACCCAGAAGCGACATTGAAAACCCGTAAGCTGTTTATTGATGGAGAAACACGTTATAAAAATCATTAAATTTGTAAAAATGTGCTAAAAACATTTAACTCTTGACTAGTGTGAGAACTGCACATTTTATAATTTTTTATTATCAGTACACTAGTTACTCAACAAGACGTACAGAAAAAAAAATTAGGGTATAATTATACATATAATTGGACGTACAATTTTACGTATTGTTTGTACTAATTTTCATTTTGCACGCATGCAGACCACACTTTAGCGAAGTTATCCGCACTAAATAAAAGGCTAAGCAGGGCTGTTGTAGGCATTGGTAAAGTGATAATAAAATGACAATAAAATCACATATAATTCACCTCTTATTTCACCACAAGTGTAAAATCTCAGTACTTTAATTCAGCATTTCGTAGGAGCTCCTGCATAAAAGATAAGCCTTGATCCATGCAGAACATATCTCTGGAGATCATTCTAAGACTGAAAACACATTTCTAGTCAGATCCCCACAAAAATGTGGTAACTTCTCGAGCCAAATGTTGTAAGTTTTCTTATGGTTAAACCGCATGATATTGTGGGAAGGATGTGAGGGCATCTTAGTGCACCATTTTGAACACGTGGCGCCGGTCCCTTGGGTCTTCAGCCGTGGTGGTTTATGATGGCCAGATAGTGTGTTTGTGTGTGTGTGTGTGCACAGAAGGCTTAGGTCGTGTCGTGTCGTAAAACGTCCCAAATTCAGCAAAACGATAAAGGTAGGAGGAAGGAAGACCCATTCACCATCAATTATTTCGTTCATAGTTTCTCGACCATTTGCTCACCTTCTGTCAGTAGCAAGATTTACAATGTTGCTTGTCTTGTCGTTTCTATATTTGACATGAGTGGGTTGTATCTGGCTGTCTAATGGGGAACCATAAGTAGTGTATTATTTAAGCCACACATGCGAAGCTTTATGTGAAGATAGATAACAAAAATACCTATCAACAAGATGTTTAAGAACTGCCACGTTTGTGCTTATCATTTACAGCTATATAACTGCAGGTCACGGGGTTTCCCTACCAAATTTACCACTACCAAAATCTATACTAGATTAAATTTTGAGGATATATTGACCAGTAAACTGTATAATTATTTACTGCAAATTTCTATTCGGCAAAAAATTACACAACGTGTATATTCATAGAAATTCTGATATTCTTTATAACCATTCCCCTCAAGGACTCTTAAGTTATAACAGTGGATCACTACAAGAGATTTTAATATAAGTATATTGACACTGGGCGAAGAGCTGATCACTCGTCCAGAGGAGTCTTACCGATTATGGAGAGTTGTTCTGGGGAGCTGTGGTGGCAAAAACAAACAAATAAACAAACATTTTTAAAATTCCATTACTGTACCACCAAGTTGTTCTGTTGGTACTTTCAAAACCTTTTACTTTGGATTCCCTGAACATGACGCCCTAGCGCTGAAACACGCAGGAACTTTATGTTATGTACGTTTGTAGTCATCCTATTTGAATTTGTTAGGAACTGTAATTACTTGTAATGATATACCACCGTCAGAATTACATTTCACAGTAATGTCAATGATTACAGAATTACTTGAATAAGCAATTAGCCCTCCTGTTTCCGTAGGTTCAGATTCGAAATCAGTACTGAAGACTGATATTCCCATATTTATTACTCAGTGCCTCAGGGGAAATGCTACAATAGTATCTAAAATACTGCACAACTTACCTGTCGACGCCACATCAAGTACGCAGATTACAAATCTTTGCTACAAAACACGTGAATTTATCAGTAATACAAGCATAACAAAAGTACAGCCATGTATTCAGCATCATAAAAATTACTTTCTCAGTTTTTCAGTGAGCCGAAAATTATATCATCTGTGAAATACGAAAATAAATGCATGCGTGGGCGTATTCGTAAGGCGGATAGTAAATAGTAAAATTTGACGATATAATTTGAATTCAAATTGCTTAGATTATAGTCCAGGAGTAAGCTTTTACAGAAAAGGTAGGACCTTCTGTTGCCGTAGCCCCCACACGTTTCTAAAGGGATCTGCTGTATAGAATTTGTTTACTGAACACATATACAAAATGTGTGTGTGTGTATATATATATATATATATATATATATACATCCACTCCAATAATTCTACCTCATATATATATGAGGTAGAATTATTGGAGTGGATGATTTTGGGTAATCGATTTAGTAGGAACATGGGAAGGGGGACGGTTTTATTACTTTCATCTAAATTGTCTGATAAAACCACGAAATGCATCACCTAGACATTGGTCACTCGTTCGATAATCGATGAAGGCTCTACGAAAATACAAACCAGGTAAGTCTCCACACAACTAACCCGGTGGCCAATAGAATATGCTTAGTGTGTATGAGGCGAGAGGTGCAAAATGGCACGTCACTGAATGCTTGATGAGAGATTTAATTCGGCAAAGTGTCGATGGTTAATCATGACTAAAGAAGGAGTGTCTGTGAAAATTGTCCCGAAAAATGGAGCAACAAAGGTTTGAAGGACGGTGACAGTTCAACAGTGAGACAAAGCGAAACATAATCCTACACTTAATTCTTTGTTTACGGAATGTAATAATGACACCACTATTAGATCGTTGTGTTACAGTGTCAAGAAGAGAAAAGGTCCATCCCTATATTTCGGAATATGCAGCCAATTTTAATTGTACCGTAATGCACGGAGTCATTAATACCCACAATAATAAAAGCACCATCGACAGATAAATTGAGGTCTCCAAAGTGGTCATATTTCCTCTAAATATGGCTGTAGGTTTGTGACGTAATATCTTACCAATTTAATTTACGAAACCACAATAATACGCAAAAGACGTGTCACTACAAATTCGTAAATGTTACACGAAAGTGTCGTAATACGGAATCGTACAGATTTTACATGACCAAGGTTAGGTGCTTGGTGAATTCACGACATTATGTAATGAAAAACACCATTCATACAGGCCACATATGACAGAAAAATCTAGGTTACTACAATGGGCTGGACCTGCAGATAAGATGGAAGAAAAGTAATTCGTGTAGGAAAATGGTGGAGACACATCTTGTAAACGTCCACACAAACAACAGAGGACGAGATGGAAAAGATACCACAGACATCGAAATTAGGGAAACAGGCAGTGAAGACGAGACGTGGATATTGAATGATTCAAAATCCAGTTCAGTTAGCGGTGAGGACCCTTAGAGATAGCCTTCAGAGCCATTTCATGTTGTACTACATTGTATCCAATTGCAGTCGATATTCCATAAGAGTACAATTAAGGAAAACACCTTTGTCGAAACCAAACAACCAAACACGTTGTTAAACACAATGTTTAAGTTGCAAAATATGGATTTGTGTAGAAAATACAAATCTATTGACGTTCAGCTTCGGTCGATGAAAACATGGATATACGGGTGGACAGGCGAAAGAGAGGTTGGGGACCGCAGCGTCGTTACCGGAAATTGAAAAGTGACGCAGGCTGTCCGTAAATGTAAGGAAGAGGAAGGAGTGAAATATAAAAAAAAAAAAATATTGGAAGGTGTGACAAACAGAAGAAAGATAAAAGAGATATAACGCTGAAAATGTATGGCAATGGTAAGCTGGAAGAGAGAGAGAACACTAATAATATTGAGAAAGAGAAAGCTGAAAATTCGAATGGAGAGAAAAGTTCTTGGCAAAAAAAGGAAAGATAAATGAAAAGAGTAGTGCATTGATGCAGCAAGTTTTAAGCAGCAGAAAACGACCAAAAGACTTCGTTAGGCTCCTCTAGTACTCTCTAGTCTGCACAGATTGCATCTTCCAATTCCACAGCTCTTCTCACCATACGTTAACAGGACCTTATTCCCGGGCGAAACCACACTTGTGGATGTAAATCGAAAAGCGCAGAAACTCACACATCTTAGAGTTGTGAATGGACGGTGTTGGTTTTGTCTAACGTAATGCGAAAAGCACAACAAAGGGCATAAACTGACCGAGTCTGGAAGCATATGGTCCAATGGGAAGAACAGTTCTGTCTTGCTTTCTCCACCGCTGGGAATTATTACAGCATGAAAACCCAACCTTAGGAAACCGAATTCTGCAAAGGAGTGCCAAGGCATTGAGAAACAGAAGGCTGTGCCGCAGAAGCAACCAGAGGAAGAGCGAACAATACACACTGCGAAAGTCACTATTTAGTAATACCGTGTCTTGTGTTACTTTACAGGACAGAGTTTGCTTCATAGTTTGGATATTATCATGGTTAGCGTACGTTCCCTTTCTTCCAGACATGACCCCTCATCATTCACAACACTTGTGTCCAGGCGGATTTCTTTACAACGACGAAATTTTTCAGGGTTTTAGCCATAGAACTTGCCTCTAATAATAGTACTAATATATTATTATTATTATTATCATTATAACATTTACGAAAGGTATTTCAAATTATATACCTGAAACAAACTATTTTTGTAGGGTTTTTTTTTTTGGAAAATGTTTATTGCTTTGAAGTTTGTAGTTCAGAGATACACGTGGATACAAGAATAACAAAATGTTCCCAATTCACCATTTTACATGAGTTATGTCTCGTCTTGCGGGTGATATGAAGGGGTTTGTCGTTTTAGGTGTTTATAGGTCGACAGTGAAAAAGCAGAACAAGGAAAAAACACTGCTATGTGTTTCTAGGGTATATAGTGTTACTGCTCTTCTGTATTTGCAACTTTTGTTACATGTAATATTACTTCGTCCGAGAAATATGTTTCGTATATATTATTATTATTATTATTATTATTAACTCAGCTTAATTACGATTGATGGGTGAAGAAGGACATTCAACCCAGGATTCGTATATATATCGTATATGCTACATGTAGATTAGAAGATTCGATTTCACAAGAAAACTGCATTGTGAGTCTAAATGTAAGTACATTTTGCCATTCATTTTCCAGTCCTTCTTCCCTAGCCTTCTCCAGTGTTATTACTATGATTCCTCCTCACTGTGGGAAGTCTCCCAGTCTTTTCAGCATCTGTGTTATTTAATATCATGTCACCAATTCTGAAATGGAAGGATAAATTGCAAAATCACCGTCTTCAGCTACAGTTCGGGTAGACAGACAGACAGACCTCTCCTTGCTACATTACCACACACTTTAAGAAGGCTCTGAAGTTAGAGTTCAGTGAAATATGGAGCCCGCGTAACTTTATTCGGTTCAGTTGGAGAATGAAATACCGATAGAGAGGAGAAAACTCTCTCCGTCGTTAATTGAAGCCATGACTTGATCCTTATCCTACGGATAACCAATGAATCAACCATACAAATGAATAAACCACATATTCAATCACAAATGTGTTTTTTAATTTTATATAAGCATATATATACACACAGTTATTATAACCTAAATGTTACAGGTAAAGAGTCCGTTATTTCACGCAGTACTGGATATTCCACATATCAAATACACGTCTTTTGTTAAAGGGTCTAAAAATATGGACATTTAAAACTATGTTTGGTTATTTTACAGGATATGGAGTGTTTCGACGCAGTGTTACTGTGGGACAGCTCAAATGAAAATTATAGAGCTACTGACAAAATCAAATAGACATTTAAGCAGTCAAGATGAGCAAAATTAATAATAACAATAATAGTAATGAAGTAATCACTTTTGTTAATAGACTATAATTTTATTATATGAAATTCAATACCGGTTCATTTCTTAATCACTAAGAATCCTTAGTCTTTGTTTTAACTAGCGAAACTTGCAAGGCCGTATATGAACTAAGGAGTTCAGTATAAACACGTCATACCTGCCTACTCGTTCGCTGTGAAGTCACCTATTTATATAAAAATGTTCAGAATTAATAAGAAAGTAACAGACCATGGTTTAATTGATAGTACTAATCCACCATTCTCATGATGATCCGAGGACTACAAGTAAAACTTCCCACAGTATAGCCAACCCTACATCAACGAAGGAAAAGGATATCTACAGGACATCCGTAAACCTGACTTCATTACTCATTTATTTAATCATACCAACAATTTATGGGCTAGGCGGATCTGCTTGGGTACCGTCGTCGTGGTCGGTACACAGCTTGATGAGTCGCCACATACTTTGTTGAAACTTTCGTAGCATTTGTGGTGTTAAAGAGGCGGAGGCATCAGTAATGGCCGCTCGTTAATTTCGTCGTTGGGGTTGAACGACGCACTGCCAATTTGTGCTTAATTATTCCCCACAGGCTGCTATCAGCTGTGGTCACATCGGGATTGCATGGGGGCCATGACATTGTTGAAGGGGGGATGCTGCAGAACCGCGAAAAACCCATCGGTCCGGGAACGCCTCATTCATGAATTCACTAACATTCAGAGTGAAATAAGCTAGAGCACTATCTTGCTGAAAACACACCAGTTCCAGATTCCTTCTGTTGGTCAGCTTTAGTGTAACAAACTTCCTCGACTTCTGAGAGTTCTCTCAAAGAAATATGGACCAACATCACGACTGTCAGTTGCACCTCTTCATATCATCACGTGTGCAGTGTGGGCTTCCATATCAGTCGTGAAATACGAATTCTGTTGAACCCAAAAAACAAAGTTCCTGTTTGGGAGCTGCGGCGAATTAAACATTCGTCTGAAAAGAGTAACTTCCCGCGTGACAACGCTCCCGGAAATCGTGCCAGTAGCAACACACATGCTTCGTGACGTCTCACGTAAGCACTGTTGAGTTCGTTTACAAAAACTGGCCGGAACGCAACAATAAGAAGAACCGTCCATACAAACCACTTCATTATAATAATCCAAACAGCTGCATGTGTCGGCTGCAGGAGATAGCATTAATTCGGTGCCATTTTCAGAAATATGAAGAAATATTTCATACAGCTGTAGCAACAGTAAAAATCTTAAGTTCGAGATCTCGTCCTTATATAAAATATTTGTAAACGACGCCAATTTAAACCTGTCGGGATGATACACATTAATACTGGCCAAACTGACTTCATCTGTAGGTATTTTCATGTGATCAGACATGGTCAAACGAGTACTGTCCAGTTCCGCTTGTCGTTTCCTTACAGAATTGTGTGCAGGCTGTTCATTGGAAGCTGCACCAGCGGCACCAAGCGGCAAGCGGCATCATTCGGGATATTAGTCGACCGTCCCAAAGAGAACCATTCAATTCCCGCAAAGAAAAGTGCGTTTCTCTCAAGAAAACAAAGCTGCTTTGCGCGGAGAAAGCTTCCCAAATCGCCGATGAAACACTGTCACTAATTGACACAGCCTTCACTGTGCGCTCTCTTTCATGCACCGAAACGCTCCGTACCAATCAATCCTCAATGGAATAATTGCTACTACCTGCGACTGTCAATGTCGCACAGCATACAACTAATGGGAAAACACGACTTTGTTGTTGGCGCTACGTGGCGCCGCTGTATCACATGCTTATTGCCACACAGAACTGCCAAGTCACGTAAGTCATGCCAAGATATAAATTGCAGATATAATAAAAGAAACAAAAATATGTCGTATGTACGATGACTTCTCGGACACTGTGCTGAATGCAAGTTGCACTGGTTAGTACTGAGTAAACCCAGAGTTTCTATTGCTCAGCAAACCTTCTGTACAGGTAGGCATAATATACAGCGTGTTTCAAATTGAGCGGAAGTCAAATGAAACGAAAATACAGTAGGAAGTAAGATAAAACTTTTGATGTAGTTCCTTTAAAAAGACGTGTTTTGTTGCGAAGATTAGTTCCTTTTACCAAAACAAAAAACAACCTTATATAAATACTATGTCATAGAGAATATAAGTATTTTATACATAGTGAAGATTCTTATAATGTCCTTCTGGCTTATGACGTCATGTAGCGTGGTGTTTATAAAAATTTGCGAGGAACACGCTAAGGTCATCTTCAAGCTAAGTTGCTGAAACTTGTGGACGTAGACGAGTAAAAAGTAACTGCATATACAATAAAGGGAAGTATCCTTGGATCGAATCCCGGTACGGACGAGATATTCCGCCCGTTCAGACCGGCCCTGGGGCCCACCCAGCCTCCTGTAAAATGGGTACCGGGCCTTTCCCGGGGGTAAAGTGTGGCCGGGGCGTGCTGCTGACCACTCACCCCCTTCTAGTGACGCGGTCATGGAAGAGCAGTGATATACCCCTGCCCATCCTCTGGGCCACAAAAGTCCTGTAACGGGATCACTTTACCTTTTTTATCCTTGCAATTTAAAGGCTATAGGTTATAAACTCATGCACGAAACTAAATAAATACGGCGTATTAATTCGGATCAGTAGCTTGAATGCATTTGTATTCATGGTAGAGTAAGTCACATCATTAAAACCTTAAAGAGTTAAGATCTTGTAGGGAGACACAATGCCAGATTCCTAACAACAACTGCACTGCCAGTTCCAATCGGTACTTACGTCCACCGTGACTCCAGGCAGGGGGAACAGCTGAGCTGGCGGTTGATCTCGTGGAACATACCGAAAGAACTCATTTCCGTCCTTGTACCACTTGACCGAGTAGAGAGCTTCGCCTTCCAGGTCAAAGTGACATTCCAGGCGGGCGTTCTGGTCACGCACAGTATGCATCGGTATTCGAACCTCGTTCAATCGCAGGCAATTCACACCTGTAACAAGAAGATAAGGGGGTCTCGGCGTCAGTTTTCCTAACAACATACTCGCTGTCGGAGCTGCTCTCAATTCCTGTAGAAGCAACTTGTTTATAAGGCAGGGTCTTCTGGATGTGCCTGTGCATATTATTCATAACTGCATACTTGTTGACGAAATGCATCTGAAAATATTAACGATATACACCAGGTTTTCCATATCATTGAACGATGTTGTATCAACAATAGGAGCTACTGAATGCAGAATGAGATATATGAAACAAGAACAAAGAAGATGTGTATTTGTTTCGTATACAGAAAATCATAAAATCATTAAATAACACCGATCACAAAGAACTTTTCTAACAATCAGAGGACCGTGCGTCGTGATATATTCTTATAATAAAAACCAACGAGATGCACTATTTCTCAACTGTATTTGGTAAAGAATTCTACATGTTTCGGACAGATTTACTGTCCATCATCAGTAGTCTTAATACTCTATTTATAGCAATAGGTGTTTGTCATAATACTTATGCTAACTGTCTGCTAGCGAGGTCGGGATGGGCCTGAGTTCCATCCCGTCCTTGCTAACAGACTTAATTAACACCCTGCATTTATTACATCTAGTCTATTTTTTCCTTCTTCTATTATAATATGTATAACTAGTGAACAATTCAATGTGGAACCTTTCTATGGTACCTAAATAATTCAAGCTCTGACAACAGTTAATCATTCCCAACATGCACATCTCTGTTAGATATCACCGTACTGTGTAATAACTAGTTTATATACACACAGATACCTTCATATAACACAACTACTCTTATGAATTTTTATCGTTTTAATTTTTAAAATATAATCTATTGTATATATATTAAACTTTACTGACACATGTACTTTTGTAACAATTATACTAACTATTGTAAGCGTTTGGGATCCCAGAATGCACTCTGAAAATTGTTAACCTTGGATCTGTACTTTAGATGGCCTCAAGACAACTCAGAAAGAGTCGAAACTTGTCGCCCTAAAATAGCATTTTATATGTAATAAAACAATTGTGTTTTTTGCCTGATAGTTATATTTTATACGTACAGATAAACACATCGGGATGACTAGAGTCAAATTTCCTTAATTTGTTTGGAATTATGGACTTGACTTGTCTTGCAAAGTCTCCCTAACTTTGTTGTCATAGTTCCTAATTTACGAGATTTGATTTTACCACAAGGGTATTAATACAGATTCAATTAGTGTTAGATGTTACGCACTGACAGCTGGTAAGCACTGTCTCTTTTTTGGCTGCTAGACACTAAATATGAAGGCAGTATGCTCGTCCGAAACGTCGGTAAGTGGACTGTCTATTCGATATATTTTCAGCTACCTACCATATCTGGGGGCCATTCCCACACAGAACATTATTATGAAGACGTGCCATGTCGTGGTTGCTGGGGACGCACTTTTAGAATAATAACAGTAATGATAATAATAATAATAATAATAATTTGCCATTTATCTCGCAATCTTGCATAATACTTTATTCTTGACGATAAACATAATTCATCCAACGATCAGCTGCGTAGCACTAAAACTATCCCACTCAATAATCTGGACTCATTTAAGCCCTACTAATGTAAATTACAGTTTCACCCATGTTCGCAGATTGGACTGCAGATGTGGAGGGGAGGGGGGTGTTACTTGGGAAGGGAACACTAAAATCCTACAGTGGTTACTCAACGCATTAAGTTAGGATTATGCAGAAAGTGTTTCCGTCAAACCACAGTGTAAGCCAGAGGGGATTAAGGTGCACAAAATTTCTGCTTATTCCAGAAGAGTACCTGAAGATAAAAGGAGGAACGCTCTAAATTCGCTTGTGGTTTACGTGCATACACTTCACAATCATCACGTGCGGGAGAGGAAATTCGCAGAAAATAACATTAAAAAACAAATAAAAATAAAATAAAATAAAGGAAAGCGGTTTGCGGTGGAAATACAAAGAATGTTTGTGACACAAATATAAGGGATCTTGGTGACACAAATATAAGGAATATTAGTGATATTAGTGACACAAATATAAGGAATATTAGTGACAAAAATATAAGGAATATTAACGACACAAAGATATAAGGAATATTAGTGACACAAATATAAGGAATATTAGTTACACAAATATAAGGAATATTAATTGGCACAAATATAAGGAATATTAGTGACACAAATATAAGGAATATTAGTGACACAAATATAAGGAATATTAGTGACACAAATATAAGGAATATTGGTGACACAAATATAAGGAATATTAGTGACTCAAATATAAAGAATATTAGTGACTCAAATATAAGGAATATTAGTGATTCAAATGTAAGTAATATTAGTGACACAGATATAAGTAATATTAGTGAAACAGACATAAGGAATATTGATGACACAAATAAACATACTAAAGTGTAGAATTTGTAATAGTTGATTCCGGTGGTTGCCGTGTCAAAGGCGTAGACCTGCGGTCGTTTGGTTGCTTACATGGCTGGTTCGAATCCCGTCGGGTGAATGAAGCATGTTTTTTTGTGATTGCTGTATATTGTAAGATAGAGGTCTCTGCGACGGACCGATCCCTCGACCAGAGAATTCCTATAAAGTGTGTGTTTGTGTGTGTGTGTGTGCGTGCGTGCGCGTGTAATTGAGTGTAAATAGGTATGACAAACTTCTATGCTTACAATGAGTAAGTAGAACCAGGACAGACTAAGAAAGAAAGAATGAAAAAGGAATTTCGATTAAATACTTCAATTATTAACCAACTATTGCACTTAGATAAATTCCACATAAAAACACTTAAAACAATTAAAATCACTCCGACATGTTTCGATATTTTTAGATCATCATCAGGGAGCTATGTTTCTCCCTACTTTAGCAAGGAGAAACATAGCTCCCTGATGATGATCTAAAAAGATCGAAACATGTCGGAGTGATTTTAATTGTTTTAAGTGTTTTTATGTGGAATTTATGTAAGTGCAATTGTTGGTTAATAATTGAAGTGATTCTACGAAATGCACGGTGCAACAATAAGTTTTCGATTAAATAATTTAGAAGTTAATTACTCTACACTTTAAATATGGATCATATATGGAAATGAAATTTATTTTACTCTCCAGGAAAGATGGTTGATTGTTAGGTTGGTAAATTCTGTAACAGACAAGGACGTTTTCAGTCTAATAGACAAATAACTTCGCAACATGAATGAACCACTTTTATGATTAAGAATATGGTTGACTTGACTTTACGTTTTTTTTCCTTCAAACAAGCTGCTTTACAAGAAATTCCCACACCAAAATCTACTCCCATGTTCTTCTTCTTTTCCTCGTCTGCGAGCCGAGCCTTTATTATGCAAGCAGTCTTCACTGTTCTTAGGGTGACCAGCATGAACCACGAAGTTTCTCTTTAAGTGAAATCCTAGATTTTCCACTGCCTTGATTCGCCTTAGGTCAAGAAACTTCCCCGAACCAACCGCAGTAAATGCCAAGTCGACAGCATGGAGCAGCCAGCGAAATTTAATTGCAGTATTCTGGTTTAAGTGAAACATGACACTGACCCTCATTATGTAGACAGGAAGCAAGCTCAATATTACACAATGAGATTGTGTTCCATTTGAAGATACACAACGGTCTAACGTTCTGTCATGTCTACTTCTTTTCATGAAGCGCACAACCCCACACTTTCTCAAATCATTTCAATCTGAAACGAAAAAGTTAACATCGGTAGAGGGATATTACAGTTGGTTCAAGCGGTAAATTTAATTTGGCAGTATAAAGTTTCCGAGGCGTATGAAATATTTAAAATCTTATTTACGCTAAATTAGATTCAATTAGCGACAAAGGAACGATTTTCATGAAGCATCAAAGCCTCAGCAACGACCAAGAAGAAACACACAATGTTAGAGATCCTTCTTGCTCTCCCTATTTCTTCAATTACAACAATTTAGAGATCTCTAATTTTTACTGTGAATTGTACAATTATATTTCAATTAGTGTACACGCTGCACAGAATATTAAGCCAGACAATATGAACGCAGTAGATTCCTCTCAATTTCTTTCTTGGAAATTAAATTTGAATTAATGAAAGAGGAAAGAGTCACAGCTGTCTATAACACAAAAACATTAGCCAGATTCTTCGTAAAGGAATCTAATAACATTATTAAAATTCATAAAACATGGACAAAGTCTACACCTATAACAGAATTTTTGTGATCCGTGACACACTCGAAATACAGTCACGGAAAGGTGTATCAGTGGAGAATGAAGCCTTTTATATCACATGAGATGACATCAAAACAATATTAGTAAAGAATACTAATGCAGCAAAGAACTCTCTTGTTCTCCATCTTTAGCATATGTTCATTATGTTTGCAGAAAATTCACACTTATGTCAACATGATGTGTTCCTACTCCACAAAAAGATTTGAAAAAAAAAACGAAGGATTTTCAAAAAAAGTGTTTTCTTACCATCAGTAACAAAAACATGTCATTCTTAAATACGAATGAAGATGGAGCGAAGTTACATCCACACATAGCACTTTTCAAAAATTTTGTGTTAATTTCAACCCAAACACGAGCACCATTTTAAAATATCCGAACAAGACACCGCTGGAAAAGTAAGGATGAAGAGGATAGAAAGTGAAAATGGATAAAAAAAAACTTTATACTTAATTTATGCTAAGGAGGGGGGTGAAATTTAAATCTCGTTTTTATTCAATATAAGGCTTAGCGTGAAGAATATGAAACCCGTCTTAATTGAAACGAATATTTTGAGAGTAAATTATTTAAAGATCACATTCATAAAATCTAGATATTCATTTTTAAGCTTTTCGCAAAATTGCAAAAAGTGACTATTAGCTTCGCCGTGTCTGTCTATCGGTCTGTATACTCGCATGGAACAACTCGGGTACCACTGGACCGATAGTCATGACGTTTGATATTTGGTAATTTTTGCGAAAATTTGTCGAGAATATCCAAGTTTCAATAAAATCTGTCAAGGATAACGGATCCTTTACATAAAAGTAGGTATGCACTTATTTTAATATCTCGCTGAATTCTTCTTAGAGTAAGAAATGTTACAGATAAAACTTGTAGAAATAATCAAAACACATTTATTTTAAATGAACCTTTTCAGAAAATCGTGTCGTTTATTAACTAATGTTAAAAAATAGGTACGGACTGGACACAGCCGACAAAATGGAGCATGCGGTTTGCGTGCTGGAAAACTAAGGTTACTGACACACTCAAATATGTAATACTTACGGTTTTTCCACTGCAACAATGGTTACACGAAAGCACCTCCACATTATGTTGTTACACTTACATTGCCTGTCATGTGTGCCAGGTTCTGCGTGAAAACGTGCGCAAACTGGGCACGAGACAAACGTGTTTATGGATCACGAACTTTCCTTCATTCTCTACGCATATAAATAATATTGGTTAGTGTAGGTTCATGGCGATTTGTGACTTTTCGCCAGGAACATATACTAACCAATATTATTTATACGCATAGAGAATGAAGGAAAGTTCGTGATCCATAAACACGTTTGTCTCATGCCGATGATGTTAATGTACTGGAAGGAAGTATACATAATCTAAAGGAAAACGCAGAAGTTTTAGTACCTTCTACTAGGGAGATTGGACCGGAAGTAAGTGCAGATAAAAGTAAGTACATGGTCATGTCTCTAGATCAGAATGCAGGACGAAATCACAGTGTGAGGATTAATAATAGTACTTTCGAGAGTGTGGAAGATTTTAAATGTTTGGGAAAAACTTTAACAAATCAAAATTCTATTCCCAAGAAATTAAGAGCAGATTGAGGTCAGGAAATGCTTGCTATCATTCGGTGCAGAACCTTTTGTTTTCTAGGTTGTTATCCAATAATTCAAAGATTAAGATATATAGAACTATAATTTTGCCTGTTGTTTTGTATGGGTGTGAAACTTGGTCGCTGACATTGAGGGAGGAAAGGAAACTGAGGGTGTTTGAGAACATGGTGTTGAGGAGAATATTTGGACCTAGGAGGGACGAGGTAACGGGGGAATGGA
>Ga0123352_10004510_pt1 | contig 20536 bp, 17 predicted proteins | sample TergutLab28metaG_FD_89700 | JGI IMG/M metagenome (GOLD analysis project Ga0123352, IMG submission 89700) | Labiotermes labralis P1 segment gut microbial communities from Petit-Saut dam, French Guiana - Lab288 P1 | ecosystem: Host-associated > Arthropoda: Insects > Digestive system > Gut ...
GGTTGACCAACTAGATGACACTTGCTTTATTATCTACTGCTCAACATGTTTCAGACGTTAGTACGTCCATCTTCAGGAGCTAGCGAGTACTTGTTGTGTTGTGTAGGCTGACTTGAGGCGTGCAGCAGGCTCCTTATTAAGAAGCTAACCGTTTCTCACCTAGTCAATAAACTCCCCCGCATTTTATAGAAACCGAAACGTTCGTTACCTTGTTGACAACAGCCCGCCACTTGCCCCATCCCTGAGCCAGATCAACCCAGTACATACCACCACATCCTACTGCTTCAAGATCCATTTTAATATTATCCTTCCTTCTACGTCTCTACGCCTGGGCCTTCCGAGTGGTCTATTTTCGTCAGGTCCCCCACCAAAACCCTATAGGCACCTTTCTTCTCCCCAACAGGTGTAACATCTTTTGCATACATATACAAAGTGTCTACCATTATTAGGCGATACATAGATCATATGAAGTTTGCTGTTTATATGCCTTTTTCGTTTATCACATTCTTTCATATTCTTTTGGTTCCAATTTTATCACTGTGTATATATATATATATATATATATATATATATATATATATGGTTTATATTTTTTATGCTTGTGTTTAAATTATTTACTTTCATTATTAGGTTTATGTATTCTTACTGTTATGTATGTTCTATTCTGTGTATTTCATTTTGTTGTTCTGTGTATTGTTTGTGTGTAAATGTGTACTGTACTACTGCCATCTGGTGTCAACCCGATTGCAGTTAACAAATATATCATATCATATCAAAGTTCCTTAAAAATTACGAATTTCAATAACTGCCACTGGACAGGACAAACGGATATGAAACCCTGTTCATTACCAACATGAATATCAAATGTCAACCGCACCAAAGTCTTCACACCTGTCGCCAGCATTTAACATTGCAATGAAGCTGAATTATTCAAACGTCGTACCGAAAAAAAAAACTCGGGAACATTCAAATGCAATTTATTGTTAATTAGAGATGTAGGATATATATATCGATACCCGTAGCGTTTAACACAGCTGCGACGTCACTCACAAACCATCGTGTATCATCAACATGGACACCGATGAGTTACAAAGCAAGGAGGGTATGGCATAATGTACCGCGCAGGAAACACAGAGTCGTTAAAACAGGGGACATCTTTTATTGACACCTCTCAATATTAAGCTGACATCACTTCCACGTTCCAACACGTCACGCGTTAATGACGCAATGGCGTTCAGTTCATCGCCAAGTGGGCTTTTGTGAGTGCTCAGTGCCGTGTGAAGGTACCGCCAAGCAGCAGACACTGAAGAAAAGTCGCTCCAAACTGCACATGAAATTTGTAGCATTTCAAAACATTCGAAGGCCCATTGCCGTGTTCCGTGCCATAAGAACTCAGTACCGTCGTCCGCTTTCTTCAAAATACATCTGAATATCACGTCTACGATTACCACGTGATCACTCTGTCACACTTTACCCACCCACCAACACTTTTTACCCATTTATCTTCTTTCTCATGCGTGCCACATGTCCCGCCGATCCTAATGACACGTAGCGAGAAGCATACATCATCAACACCAAAGTACTCAGGAGACAAACCTGCTGTAGTGCCACTTTCTCCACAAATCCCATTCAGATCAGCCTGGCATCGAACCCATGTACTTAGTTTAAGACTCGGTTCATCCGGAAAATATCCCCTACAGCACAAATAACTTCAAATTTCGAACAGCTGGGCAGTTGATCCTCTTCCTCTCTCATCCGAATTTCTTTCATCCACTTTCTTGTTTTGGTGCCCCTTTGCACACCAGGCTGCAGTGCGGAAAGAAACGCAGAGACATTTCATAACGCTTTACTGCATACGACAGGGGCAGGAATAAACAAATGAAAGGCCCTCGGCAGTAAGAGGGGGTTCCAAATTGTAACTGCAAACCTGTTCCGCGATATTTGAGGTTTTCACAGCGGTGCTGCTGAATATTCATAACTCCCAGGACGTTCGCCGTGTGGACATGTCACCGACAGAAGTAATAGAAGGTCCCTCACAGCGGCAGACCCTGAGATTTCATTCACAAGCTACCTACAGAAGACGAACCGTGCAACAATAGCCACAGCTCTGCCACAATGCTCATAAATGGTCACAACTGAACTTAAAAAATACCAGGCTTTCAAAACAACTTTGTTTTTTTAAGGTACCTAGGCCTCGCCCGTTTGTCCTTCCGGTAAGAGTAAAATATGGATGAACATGAGTACGGAGCGTTGGTGGAATTATAATTTTAGGAGAAAACTCTGTCATAGTGTCACTATGTACACCACAAATCTCACGTGGCATGACCTGGGATTGAACCAGTGTCCCCGCTATGAGATGCCGGCGACCATCCGACTGAGCAATGGCAGAAAATTAACATGCATTACGTATACAGCATGAGTCGCATAACGACGTTTCGGTCAACGACGGACCGCATATACGACGGTGGTAGCATAAGATTATAATATATTATAACACCGTTGTATAACATTTGCCTACAGTATTCAGTACAGTAACATGCTGTACAGGTTCGTAGCCTAGGAGCAATTGCCTATACCATATAGCCTAGTTGTGCAGTAGGTTATACTGTATTATCCAGGTTTGTGCTAAGTACACGTTCGCACGACGACGAAATCGCCTAACGACGCAATTCTCAGAACGTAACAGCGTCGTTAAGCGACGCATATCTGTAACAGATTCAGTTGATACAGCGCAGTAAACACACTCCGTCTCGGTTATAAAAACATTGTCAACGCTGTATGGCGAAATAATCGCTGTTTGTCCTGAGATTCACACACAAACACACACACATAAACACACTGTGTGGGCAGAAGGTAGAACGTGGTACATATAGCAACCACAAGGCCTTGGAGAGTCCAGCGGTCGAAATGACCAGACTCCTTGTGGTGCGTGTCTTGCTTCACAGCTGCCAACATCCACCGTACAGGTTCCACGATACATGCGTCAGAATTTCAAATTACTCTTCCTTTCGTACGTGCCGCAATTCTGCAGCGGGGTTTGTTGGACGATGGCACTTAAACTCGTTAGAGATCGGACGCCCCGCTAAATAAACTACGAAACATAAGAACGTCGTGTCGCGCAGTTTCCCCACGGAACTCTGGACACGCACATGTAAGAAGTTACGAAACATGAACGACCTCGAACTGGCCACCTCGGTATTAACCCCATACACGAATACAACGACGTACAGAAACTGATTATTGATTTTTTTTTTTTAATTTTGTACCATGACCAACAAATGCACAATTACTTCACAAATTGTCACACTCCTCCTACATGTTCCGACACTATCGTGACTTCTTCAGGGAGTTCGTAGTCAGTACCTTGCCAAGTTAAACAAGTATGTCAAATGCAGCTGTTGGTAATACAATTTACAACTTAAAAAATATTTCACATATGTTTTATGCTGTTGAAATCTCAATGTTTAAAAATCTTCAAAATATTAAAATTGTCCTATTTATAATAAAATGGGCTAAAATAATTTTTTTTTTATAATTCTCATGAAGTCCGTCTGTGTGGTGGCTGTATATAGAAACTGTAATAAATACGGACTCTACTAATGTATGTATAATTGTTATATAGCGGATATGTCGAGCTCCCTGAGGATGACATAATAGTGTCGAAACATGTAGGAGTGTGAAAATTTGTCAATTAATTGTGCATTTGTTGGTCATTGTACAACAATGACCAATTGAAATGTGGTGCTGGAGAAGGATGCAAAAGATCAGTTGGACCGATCATGTGAAAAATGAAAGGAGCAGAGGAATATCCTACATGAAATAAGTACACGGAAGGCTAACTGGATTGGTCACATTTTGCGTAGAAACTGCCTTCTACAACAGGTTATTGAAATAGAGAGAAAGGGGGGGGGGATAGAAGTGACAGGAAGACGTGGAAGAAGACGTAGGAAGCTACTGGATGACCTTAAAGAAAGGAGAGGGTACTCTTATTTGCAGGAGGAAGCTCTAGATCGCACTATGTGGAGAGCTCGCTTTGGAAGCGGCTTTGGACCTGTCATAAGACAATTAAATGAATGAACAATACAATAAAAGATGCACGGTACAGGTAATAAAATAACTGATTATTCATTTATCTCAGTAATTAATTTATTAAACCATAGCTTATTTTCTTTCACTAAACCAACTAAGTGCGCATACAAGATAAACAGTAGTATAGTATTTTATCATTGCAACATGTTTCGGCGTTACTGTGCCATCCTCTTTGCGTTCATTATTTAAAACTAACGCAGCTGTTTAGTTTAATAAAATGTGCAGGATTAACCATCTAACGAGTTTGAAAACTTGGTCTAATAACTCCCTGAGGATGGCACAATAGTGCCGAAACATTTTGGATGAGAAAAGGCGACACTGTTGTGTAGGCTGTATGTGCATTTAGTTAGTTCGTTAAAGAAAATAAGTCAGGGGCGTCAGTTTCGTTCCGGCCCAAGATTAAGTTAAGAGACATACTTTACTGGGATTTGCGTCGAGGGATTGATGCAAAAATATCGGGTCGGCCAGCCTGTAGGTCAAGATTGAGCCCTAGGCCTTCCAAACACGTAGCAGAAGTAGATGGAACGCCGAAACATGTTGCAATGATAAAATACTATACTACTGTTTATCTTGTATGTGTACTTAGTTGGTTCAGTGAAAGAAAATAAGTTAATTAAAATTCACGGAGTAAGCCATTTCAAAATTACCAATGACTGTTTCTTCTTTGTGGGGCTGAGTGAACTAGAATCCACTTCCTTCTATATCCCCTCCATTCACCACTGCCAGTGGACGTTCTATACTCCAATCAATTGACAGGTGCATTTGTGCAATGATTATTTATAGTGGTAAAGGTAAAGGTAAAGTTGTACCTGTCCACGTCATGAAGGCATACAGTGGGAGAATAGGTAAAGCTCCACTCATTCTTAACCACAGCTGTAGATGGAGGTGAGTGGTAAAATTTACACCCCGGCCACTTTACCCACGGGAAAGAACCAAAATAACCATTTAATAGGTGACTGGGTAGGCCCCAGAGCCGATTTGACGTTTTAGTACAGAGAAAAATCTACCGCCCCTGCCGGAATTCAAAGCCCGGATCGTCCAACCCGTAGCCTAGTCCCAATACTGACTACATTACCTCGGATCCTTACACGTACAGTGGAATGGAGGTATGGCTCTACGCATTCTTAATATCAGAAGCAGACGGCGAACGGTGGGTCGGCTTCAATCCCGCGTCGAAAGGACAGGACACCGAGGGCGGGAAACGTATAGTTCTCATAACCTCCTGAGAATCGAACACTGATTCCTTGGTTTCCAAATCCATAGCTTGGGCATAAACCATGAACAAACACAATCTTGTGTGTTCCTCAAATTGGCGTTGGGTCATACTGGGAATTGCGGTATGCGAAATGGTAAAGACGGCAGGAGTGTGTATGGCAGTGCTTGAAAACCCACCCAGGTCATTAGTTACAATTAGACGCGCCGTTTTTTATATTATTCTTATCAGCTACAGCTACATATTCGTGGGGGGGGGGGAGGAAAAAATATAACTTTCATTAACGAAATTATACGCTAGCTTTAAAGGCTGGGAATTTGATACCTTTTGTTGTTTGGGGATGCTGCTGGCTAGTTAATGATGCCAGTGATGGATGATGGCCAGACGGATTATCTGACTCTTTAGAAAGACCGTGACCGTACCTGAACCCAACGTTAAACCAAACCACAATGTGTACAGCCGTACTTTAACCAACAGATTAATTTACGAGTTTGCATGCTTCATTGGTGTTGGTGATTATTCACTATAAAGAACAGAACTTAGAACTCATCATGCAAGAAACTGAGAGCAATGCGTTGTCAGGATGAGTGTGGAAGAATTAAGAGAAAACTACTACAGTAAAATTCCTTTAATCCGGAAGCTGAATTCCGGAAATCCTGATACTTCGGCAGATGAAGAAAATAGTCCCCAGAGTCCCGAAGTCCTCCAAAAAAAAAAGGCCTCCAGGCGTGTCTCTAGATCGACCGTCGTGGTATATCCAGACCCCACGTCTCGTACTACATCAACTTCTTCAGCTGCAAAAGACTCCTGATCCACAGAGTCCTGGTCCTTCAGCATCCCCGGTAGAAACCGAAGAGACTCAGAAAACAAGGAAGGTAAGCTTGACGCCCCAGAACCAGCTGATGGAGAAGACATCCGAATGGAATACTCCTATGATTAGTTGTGCACCCCAAATATAAGAGCAATAAAAACAAACTACCAGTGAGAACTTGAGTTCAGCATAAAGACAGTTTGATAATGCGACAATTGTTCGGTCACGTGGGTACAGGATTAAAGGACTTCTACTGCAATATGAACCAAAATGGAATACCAATTTGAAAAGACATGTCAAACGATTGAAGGATTCGATTTTGTACGTAACATGTTTTACACATGCCGAAAACGAAAGGACGATGATGACGGTGATGATATTTATAAGCTTATGGACACTAATATATTAAAGTACTATGGAAATTTATCTGCACTTAATTCATTGCCCGATGAACAAATAAAACGACAGGAAATAATACGTTAGGAAGACTGACCCGGGCTATCCGTCCCCAGGCAATAAAGTACAACAATAATAATAATAATAATAATACACCACATACTCTCTGTAAAAAGAAGTTAATCTAACATAGCAAAAATATATGACACAAGAAACTGCTACCCAAAATGTCAGGAAACAACTGCAGCCCAGCATTCCAAACAAGAGGGCAGAAGAAATCTAATAAGATACCAATACATGGAAAATTCTACCGGGACCTTGAAAATCCATCAGTAGGTAAAGAAAAAACCCCTGGCGTGGTTATGTAGCTCAAGACTAAAGGGAGAAATGGAGAGTTCAGCAACAGCAACCCAATATCGAGCACTCAACACGCGTTATCATCAGAGCAACAGGATGAAGCAAACAGTTGATAGTATATGCAGGATGTGCTACAATGCAGAAGAACATATAAGACATATTGTTTCAGGACGCACAACAATTGCAACGCCTGAATACGCTAATAGACGCAGAGCAATATGGAAACATATGGGGTTACGGGTTACTGACAGGTACTGTGAACATACACCTGGAAGGGTCCTAAATGTCAATGGTGCCACTATTATGTGGGACATACCGGTTATCACAGATAGTACAATAGTAGCAAACCAACCTGATATAGTACTGCATAATAAAATAGGGAAGAAATGTCTACTGAATGAGATAGCCATACCAAATGATTCAAACGTTAACACAAAAAAAAACTGAAAAACTAAGCAAGTACATAGACCTGGAGAGTGAGGTCAGCAGGATGTGGAAAGTGAGGACGAAGGTCGTGCCAGTTATAACTGGTGCATTACGAACAATTCAGAAGGTATTCGAACAGAACCTTCAGTCGCTCCCAGGTCACCCATCGGCCATGGGGCTGCAGAAGATCACACTAATGAGCACTGCAAACATCACTATTAAAGTGTCTCGGTCCCAGTGGCCGCGAGTTCTAAGGCGTAGGTCTACGGCCGTTCGCCTTCTGGGATCGTGGGTTGAATCCCAACGGGAGCATGGACGTTTGTCTGTTGTGAGTGTTGTGTGCTCTCAGGTAGAGGTCTCTGTGACAAGCTGGTCCCTCGTCCAGGGAAGTCCTACCGACTGCAGTGCATCGTTGTGTGTAACTTCGAAACCTCATGAATGAGGAGCCAGAATAAAGCAAGCTGAACCGTTGGGCGACGCCTGCAGCAAATAGACAACGTAGTAGTTTAGGTCAGAATAAAATAACAAGTTGGTCTCCAAGGACTAGGCGGTATCGTGAATAAGACAGGAAAAAATCGTAAAGTGTTGAGGTAAATCACTTTGATCTGGTGGCGAGATCTGAACTTACCAGAAGACCGCCACCTGATTACCAATAGGCGGTAGTAAATTTAAAATAATAATAATAATAGATTAAAGTCGCGCCTGTGATTAATGAAATACGACGCCATGACGGCATACAGAGTGAAGACGCTAGTCCACTCATTCTTAATTTCGGCACCAGATGGAGGTGGGTGGTTAGTTTCACGCACCGGTCGCTACCCTCCGACGAAAGAACCCCGGCACCCTTTGAACAGGATAAGGCTGGGAACCCATAACACCCACCCCCCAAGAGACGATCTGGAAATTATGGAGAAAAAAAAATATTCTGCTCACTATACTGAGCCATCCATGAAATTAGAAAAAAAAATACCCGTCTATTATGCTATCCCGAGATTCAGCACCGGTGCCATAATTCTCCGCCAATGGTCCCTATCGTTATCAAGATTAATTCAGCTCATATCCTCAGGGGCTGTTTCCACTTTAAGATCCATTTTAATATTATCCCCATCTACATATATTCTTTCAAGTGATCTCGTCCCTTTCAGATTTTGGCACCAAAACTGTGTATACATTTTGCAACTTTGCATGCGCGCTAAATGACTCGTCCATCTCATTCTTCAATTGACAGACTTAATAATATTTGGTACAGGGAACGAACATCTTTCGAGCGAAAGATAAAAATAGAACTCGCGAAATTCTTATGAAAATGCAAAAAAAAAAAAAAAATTCAAGTCGCTGTAAGACGTGAAGTTCATGTCGGTGAGGGTGGGTGGTAAAAAAAAGAAGACATGACGTTTGAATAACAAGAGATTCCACGGACAGCAGTAGGGAAGAAAGGAGAAGAGATAAATTAGATTGTTCTGCAAGACATGTGCCAGGCAGCCTGAATATAAACGTGACGTGAGGCGACGTAAGGCACCGCAACGGATAAAAACAAACACAGCTTCCAGACAGGATCTACTTGACTTTATAAGATTTACTCAAAATATCGCTCCAGTTAGTAAAATGCCGCGGAAAAAGCTCCGCTGTACCGCAAAACACAGTTCACTTTCACACGAAAATGCCTCTCCGTCGGCCGTAACGATATCAGTAACGGGTTATATACAGCCGGCAGACCAGAGTATTATCTCCGCAGCGGGTGTGTCTGGCGCGGTGCGGGAGCGTTGACTATAGGGGATACTAGAGGACTGATATTTGTTCGTGTGACAGAAAGTTATGCTACTACACGCACTGAAAACATCAAGCATTTCGAGTAGCGTGTTAATAAACCAGTGCGCTGTGCGAATGCTTTCAAGATCGGTAGTAGCAATTCATCATTCGTCACGAAATCTTGCGCATGCGCACCTATCGAATCCCTAGCACAGATCATCTTATCGGTGAACTAAAGAAAGAAAAGAGAAACTACGTATAGGCTGCCATGTGTCGTATGTCCCCGCTGGCACGGAGGTTGATCTAGAAACAAACGCAAGGAAAAATAAGTATATAATTTTTGTAGAGGCCAAATACCGTTTTGTTGTTATTTAAAACTAAGTATAAACTCATAAACACATGAATGATATCGGCACAGATCAGTCGATGCAGTGACTAGGCTGTGGGATGGACACGATTCCCAGCTAAGGCTAAAGATTTGTGTCTTCTCATGGAATCCAGGCGTGATCTGAATCTCATCCAGCCTACCCACTGAATGGGTACCGGGGTTAGAGCGGCCTGGGCTTCAAGATAACGGTCTCTGCCTGGTGCTAAGGTCAGGAAAGCATGCAGATGTAAATCTACATGCCCAGTAATTTCGGCTGCTTTGCAACATATGTGCAATACTAATTACTATCATCATGACACGCAGACACTGCACCACACCACTCCTGCCCGTGTATCGTCATATCACTGCATGCGAAACGAACATCTTCGTGCTAGCAGCTAGATGTAAAGATAAACAATGACTCCTCCACTTACTTTGGCAGTCTACTACAGCGGCCGGCAGACATTACGTACGGCAAAGGAGATATTAATTTACACGAAATAAACTCCTAACGCGGTGGAGGAAGAGATACAATAGAGAATCTGAACAGCTTTACAACGAACCAAATACAGTTAAAGTAATAAAATCCAGTGGACTGTGGTGGGCGGGCCATGTAGTGCGAATGGATGACAACGAATTACCTGACAAGATATTGTGGAGGACAACGAGGATGTGGCCGACCGAAATGAAGATGGATTGACGGGGTGGATAAAGACGCAAGGAAACTGGATTGTAGAAACTGGCGGGCAGATGCCCAGGATAGAGGTCGCTGGTGACATTTGCTTCACGAGGCCAAGGCCCACCCAAGGCTGTAGAGCCGATGATGATGATGATGATGATGATGAAACTCCTAACGCATCCCGCACATTCATTGACGCCGTCTGTATAATTCCTGCAGGGTTAAGAATTATATAAGGAGAACTGTCTCTACAAAAAGTCTCAAAACAGTACAGTTCTGCAGTAACTGGAGGCCGAGAAAGTTTAGAAAAGTGCTACGGGTTGGACAACCGAGAAATCAGGAGATCGATTGCCGGAAAGCGTAAGAGATTTTTCCCCTTCACACAGCGCACAGGCCGGCTCTGGAGCGCGTCCAGTCCGTGTAATGTCTACCGTCGTGTTTCCTCGGGAATAAACCGGCCGTGGTGTGAAGCTGACCATTCACATCTATACAGTGCTGGGTTTAAGAAAGTATGGGGCTATACCTTCACTTCCACATGCGTCATAACTGCATGATGATTTATCAAACACAGTGACAACTTCGTACTCTGTACTTTACATCCGGGAAACTGTGCGCAAGTACCACGTGACATGCTTGACTAATGCGCTGTTTCACGTATGCCGCTTTGCGCAATATATGCCTATTCACTGCCACTTTCTGAATTCTTTCACGTTCAAAAAGAACGACCAGAAAAGATGCACAGTTTTTGCATCTCAATCCAGCTTCGTGACACCCACGCACCATGTTACACTGACGACGTTCATAACTTATTTGTGTCAAAAGACGACAACGCGTCGATTCGCACAGTTTACCTGCCATCCTCTTCTCATATTCATAACTACTAACTCCATGCAGCAGAAGCGTTAATAGCGGCACAATTGTAGTAACATTATGCCTTTTGCGGTACCACAAGGTTCATCATCGTGTTCACAACTGCCAAGCAGCTGACCCTATCCTCAGCCAAATGAATCCCGCCCACACTCTCTCAGCCTAAGTCATAAATATCCATTTTAATATTACCCTCTTAACTACACCCAGCTGTCACATGATGTCTCCTCCCTACAAGTTTTCTCATTAAAATTTTTTTTTTAATAATTAGTGTCAGTCATGCGTGCTACGTGACCATCCATATCTACTTCCTTCATTTCCATCCATCCATATACGGCGCTACAGCCCCTTCCTGGCCTTGGCCTCCCTTGTAAGACGCCTCCATTCATCCCTAATTTCAGCTCTTCTCCTCCATCCTCTTATCCCCAGCATTTACAATGCATCCCTCTGGACCACATCCGCCCATCTGGTTCTTGGTCTTCCCACTGGTTTGTGGTTTACAAGTTACTTCCTTCATTTGGTTATCCTAATAGTATGGCACGGAGCACCAATCATGAGGCAAATAATTACACAACTTTTTCTGCTTTTCTGTTTAGTTCTCCCTCTTAGGTATGTACAAGCATTCCCTTCTGAGCACTGCTCTTAAAAACCCTCCGTTATGTTCCTCCCTTTTGCAACAGACCACATTTCAGGCCCTTAAAAAACTACACGTAAAATTTAGAAAGTGATTTGACGGCAGTGTATTTGAGAAATATTACAGTTTTCCGAAATATTACGCCGTGTAGATTGGTTATTTGTTAGAGGCGTTCCTGAGGCGTTTGCTGTCTATCTACATGTCCAACCCAACCACCTTTTCCAACTTCTTCTTCTTCTTCTTCTTCTTCTTCTTCTTCTTCTTCGTCTTCTTCCCTGCCCTGAAAATTCCAAACCGTCCACACCGTCTCTGAGGTCCACCCACCCTCCTAATCAATTGACACCGCGATTCTTTGCCTAGGATAAAAAGGCAGGGGGGCGTGATGTCGACCAGTCACCCCCATCTACCGCTCAGAATAAGAATAAGTGGAGGTATACCTCTGCTCCCCTATAAGCTTTCAAGGCGTACACAGGGACTTTAACCCTGAAAATGGCTGCAGGAAGCTACTACGAAACGTCGGAAACAAACTGCCAGTCAATACAGCGTTGTATTCCAGAGACATAACGTTCAAAAAAACAGGTGTCCTATTGTTTTCGTGGAATTGTCTGCCGGTACCAATTTCAGTCCGACTGCGGGTTGATAGACTTTCCTTCAGAGTAATTTCTCAGCTTGGTGACTCACCGGTGTCGTGTCATAACGTCCTCTGCATTTTAGTAATTCTGTCACTCACTGCGCTCACCTGCAACAGAAAGGTCAATTTATTAACCTCACTGCCTCAATAGCCCCTATCCCTGCCAGCTATCATCCTACTCTGGGATCTGAATTTTTAACAACCAACCACAAAGTATTACAAGCCATAGGAAATGAAAAGCCACAGTTTAAAGTGGCCCTAAAAACTGTTTATATGCACACCCTTTTTACTCTGCGGATGAATTTTTTGCATGTACAAATCATATGTATTACTGACTTATATGACTGTGTAAATTCTTATACTGTAATAATTTTATATGTCTTGTTTGCTTTTGTACGTTTTTGATATGTTCCACATCCTATTGTCTGGTGACAGACTCAGGGATCTATGGAATGGAATGAATAAATGAATGTATTCAAGCCGCACTTACCACGATCTTTGTAAAAGGTAAAGCAATCCCATTACAGGCCTGGACAGGCCCTGAGGGTTCCAGGAGTTTGAGGCTCCCAGATTTCAAGACAGTCGGCACATCAAGGCGGTAAGGTTGTCAACCCTACGCACCGGCCGCCTTTACCCCCCAAGAAATACTCCTGGTACTCATTTCTGTTAGAGGCTGAGTCAACCCCAGGGCCATAGAGCAGCCAGAAGGATTATGTCATTGAAAAATTCAAATGACAACATCGGGCCCGAAACATCGACCTTCCGTTTTGAAGCGCAGTGCCTCAACCAACTGCGCCACCGGCTGCCCCCAAACATGATCCATGTATAGAAACAAATTTCAAAGGCAACCGCAAGGTAATTAGCAGACTTCTAATTTTTTTTTAATTATAGCATGCAAATTCTACCACCACTCGCGATATATTATCTTCAGGTTACTAAACGATATTGAACCAACTGCAGAAGTTATATAGCGTCATACGACATCGAACGATAGTAGTTCATTGTACGATTGAGGAGAACACGCTGGGTGGGGCTGGCAGACCCAAGAAAAGCGCACAGAATTTTTGGTTCCAACCGCAGAGCCTATCAACATTACAGTCTTCTGTGATGTGACACCAGGTAGTTTGGTAGACAGATACCCTCATTTCAGAGGAAAATGCTGCACTGATACTCAACACGGCGTCACATCCCACAAGACAGAAACCTAGGGTCAGAATTTTATCCGGAAACCACAACGGTGCAGCCTACGAGACCTGGGCGTAAAAAGTAAAATAATATTAAAAAGGATCATGTAAGAAACAAGATATAAAGACTGGCGGACGAACTGTGGTATAATTTCGTTGCGCTACTGCGGTAACAAGAGAAATAATTCATAAATATAAAGATTTAATAAAAAGGGCTAAAAGCATGCACTACGCGTCACAAGTATGTCCTCCGCTCCCTTTAGCGGCCAATTCATCATTCACCACAGCACAGACAACGCGTTCAACCGTTAAGTTCATCGCAGTTCCACGAAGAAAAATTATGTCTTCATATCCTGCATTGTCAGAACCTGCTCGGCTCGAGCAAGCAACCTGGCGGGCATCACGCCACCTTATGACGTCACAGGCTTCACATGGCCAATCGAATGGAGTGGATTTTAAAGGACGACACTTCATTATCTCGTGTACACAGTTAACACACAGAGCACAGCTAACGTATAACTACAAACAGTACAGAATGACCTCTGACCAGAAAACTACATATTTACATAATTATCATCTACAGTTTGTAACTCTTCAGGCATAACTTATGTACGAGAATCAAAGCAGAATTGCCGACTGCGACTGCATGCAGGCGGCAAACACAAAACCAGTCGCTCGGCATTAGCTATGTTAGATAAACTTAATGACCGGATCTCAAGGGCAGAGATCTGATTATCCCTTTGATGCTTACAGCTGCAAAAACACAAGACGGAGAGAGGGGAAGGAGTGAGAGACACTGCAGCAGACAGTGATACAAAATTATTGGCTCCCGTGGTTCCAAGACAATGCCCGCTCGTCCTTATCGTAAAATTAGTTGAAAAGAAGGAGAATTTTTAAGGTGAAGTGATGAGTAACGGTAAGTCGATATTTCTATGGTTATCTAACACACAGAAGACAAGCAGAGCCCTCGTAGCAACAGGGTGAAATTTTTGTCTCAAAACAGGCAGGGGTGCATGACAAAATATGAAAGCAGAAATTGTGTATCGACTTCGCCATTCCCTGTACAAAGCAGTAAAACCACGGAAAACGCCACGAACTCCTGCAAACAATAATTATGAATTCAGCTGATACTTTAAAGCAGGTGCGGCATGTTGCCATTAGTAGCGACATGTGGTTATGGCCTTGTACACAGTTACAGGGGAAAATAACTGCTGTTCTCAGAATCATACGAACGTCAGACAACACGTGAACGCGATTTTAATGTTAATGTAGGTGGTTTATGTAACGATACCGAAGCAGGGGCGGCGCTAGAAGCGTCGCTAAAAAGTGCGTCATACACGTACTACGAAATAGGCGTCTCCTTCTCCCCACTCGCAAGGGTACGAATTACTTCAGATTTTTGGTTGGTAAGGAAACATTTCATAAACATTTTCTCTTCAGTGTGTTCAATTTTTTTATTACAGCATAATTCCGCGATAAACAACACCCTGTATAATACGGAATATTTCTGTACACAGGATTATGGGGGTTCGTTTCATGCTGGACATATCAATTTCTGTCAGAGAGACAGGCCTACATCCAATTAGCCACAGATCCATTAATGTTTCACTAAATACCTGTTAATTACAAACTCAAGTAAGAACGGTTCTGCAACACGATTCATTATAATATGCCGTCGTTACACAACATATATAACAGTTGCACTATTACAACTGGTTACATTCGGCTACATGTTTCGGCCGTAACCCGGCCATCATCAGGCCAACAAGGAATAGTGTTAATTAAGGTACATTCATTAGCTTTTTCCAATGGGATCCCATGAGTTCTGAAAAAGCTAACAGTAGTTAAGGTATTTTACAAGAAATTCAAGCCTCTTAAGTAAACCAAATATTCTCAACGGTGACGACAGAATCCCTTCTGACGGTTCGGCCACGAACCTAACACCTCTGAGCTAAATTTGAAATGTTTCTGACGATGCCCCATAACAGTATTATAGACATGGTGCATCGCCGTGCTTCCTTCAAACCGTACACAACTAGGAGATGGGTCATTTCTTGCTTGACCGAGAAGCAGAAAATGGTCCATCCTGCACAACACTTGCCTTCTTCAGGATAAACAGGATACAGTAAGGAATTCCGTTACTTCAGATCCCTCGACAAAAGGAGTCAAGCAGTCTCCAAAACATGAGGCCAAAACCGACATACGTATCAAGACCACGTCGAACACTATAATTCTTTTAGTTGCATTTTATCATTATCCTCCCACGTACGATGAAGTGTCCCGAGTGGTCGCTTCCTCTCAGGCTTTCCGACTAAATTTTAGTACGTATCTGTGTATAACGCACGTAAAGGACAGAAATCAAATCCGTGTCACAACGGTTCCGTTCGGTGGATAACTCGCCCGCCACTTCCCCATCTCTATACACCGCACAGACTCTACCATTCGTCACTTGCGTCAGACGTCAAGCAAAATCTGTTCTTGCTGTGAGAGTTCGCAGGACGAAATGGTGGCCAAACCCGATGACAGTGCTAAGTGATCCCTTCGTAATTAGAACCGTACAACAAACACATAAAGATCCCGCAGACAGACGACACGGCTTCCCACTCAAATCCCGTTCTTAACTCTTCATGACCAACAATCAATATCACCAAGGAGGCCCAACGCCCTGGTGGGTGACCTGGTGATGTAAGACTCACAGTAAGCGCGTTACGTTTTTCTGTGTTAATACCTACGAGCCTGTCACAGGCATCAGTTCTGAATGTAAGTACTGGGGTAAACGGCATGCGTTTGTTTCTACGTGAAACCAAAAAACGATAGGTAGAGAAAGGGAAGATAAACAGAAAGAAAACTGACAAGAACGGGGAACAGAACGGGTATAAAGATTAAAAGAAAAGTAGAAGAAAAAACAAGACACTTTAATGGAACACAAAAGAAGAAAAGGTCGCAAAAATCAGGAGAAATAATAAACGGAGTAAGACTGAGACAGGAACAAAGAGATTACAAAGACAGAACAAGATGACAGAAAGAACTGAAGTAAGAAGAAATAACAGGAAAACAAGATAGAGAGACAAAGAGAGCAGAAATGAAATGAGAGAGGAACAGAGCAAGAAGAGAGGAAGAAACTGAACACAGGACACAGAAATGAGAAATACAAGACAGAAGAAAGAAAAAGAGTCAGGGAGAGAAGAGTGAACGGAAGGAGATTTGTAAAGAGGAAGTAAAAACGAAGAAACAATCGACAGCAGGAACAGAAGGAAAGATATAAAGATGAACGAATAAATTAGACGCTTACAAAGGCAAAAAAAAATGGAGTGATAAAAATGTGTACGGTGAACAGGAACAATTGTCGCTGAGCGTCGTGACTCAGTACGTAACATACAACAGACCTGGCGTCCTGGTTGTATGTCTACAGCAGTGCAGGTTCTCGGAACACAAGGAGAGCGATAACATACAGATCGAACCGACGTAACGAACTCACAGCTATAAATCCACGAGATTTCGTTCTCATACGCGTTCAGGTAAATAAACGCAACGCACACAAACACCCGATTCCCTCCACCGCCAACACCACTGTCCCCTAATCAGGACTACTTGGTCTCTGAACTCCGTCCTGCGTCTAATGTTACCAAAACAATACATATCGTAATACTAATTTGTACGTCGGAACAACTGTTTTTATTACACAAGGTAAAATGTAGGCTACATGTTTCAACTAATAAATAGTCATCTTCAGGTCTATTCTTTACAGGTTAAGTGCTGTGCACACATTGGGATCCCACAGTGTGTTTACATCAGTGAAATATTTAAGCCAGATAATTTGCCTATGAGGGCAAACTTGCAAAGTATGTAACTAATTGGTTAAAATAATTTTTAAAATCTAAAAAATAGTGTATTGGCACTTACCATATAAAAACTTAGCTCCCGTTACCATCTAATTATTCCAGGGTTGTGAGGTTATACTTGCAGTGAAGCCAGAGTGTATCCAGTGTTTTTTTTTTGTTGCCTCGCGGGAATGCGCGTGTTGTCGTAATATCTCACACGCAACACGTCTTGTGGAACTCGGGATGGAACCACTCAGACGAGACTCGCTGTCTGTTTACTTTGGTAGCCTACATATTACCTTGTGTAATAAAAACAGTTGTGCCGACGTACAAATTAGTTGTTACAATACGTATCCAAGCACTTCGGGATGTCTTCATTCAAAAACAAAACAATACAACCTTTCGTGATTTCCGTTTTCCATCCTCTGGTGATAGGGTGAGGAAGGACGTACTGAGCTGGGGCAGACAGAACGAGGTATTGCCAGTGTCTGCGGGTGTCGTTCCGACACTTGAACCGAGCAACTTGTGGGACGGAATCGAGTCGGTGCCTCCATGTTATGCGTCACACGGTCCAGACAACAGAAACTTTTGATGGAAGCTGACCTAAGGTCGGTGTTAACACTCCCAATAATGCACAGCCCCTGACCTCTAGATTTCTGTTACTTGACCGCTGATTCTGGAGAAATTCTGAATGAAAAGAATTCCATTTGTCCCCGAGTTGGAGTACAATGTCCGCACCCAAAATATTCGTCTTTCAATAACTACCATGCCAAGTCTTCAATTGGCATCCGACTGCCATACGTTGCAACCAGTTCGCCGTTGACGCGGGGGCAAACTCGGTCGCTTGTCGTATGGTGTGGGGGCGGACGAGTCACCGGAGAGAGAAAGGCGGACAGCGTGCGGGGGAAGACGAACTTGCAAGTTTTGTGAATGGAAATTCTTGGCATCCAACAACCTGATGGTGAACTAAGAGGCGCAACCCACCAACCCCCCTCCCGTCGCATGTGTAAGTAAACATACTACTGTCATTAGTAAGTGACGGTCACAGGAAACAGGCCAGCCACACATACCCACACTTCCGAAACGACAGCTCCGGAACACAACACACATTTTGTTGGTACCGAATAACATGTAGACTGAGATCTTCCCTTTTCTGGTATGTTTTGCAGCGTAGGTTGGTAGGTACCGACGTTTCGGGACAGCCTATTCGTCCCATTTTCAAGGGTCCAGCATAACATCCCAGAAGAGCGGGCATGTCATTTACGCTGCGGTGGAAGCCTGAAATCGCGCATAACGTGCAGATCTATAAGTTTACGCGCCTAAATCCCGGGTGCCAGGCCGCCCTTGTGACCAGACGTTTTTCCACGTGCATGTTTTGTAATACGTGTGGGTTTTGTAATGTGTGGGTGTATGTGTAAGGTAAAGCAGTCCCGTTACAGGCCTGGAGTGGCACAGGATGGTGGTAAGGTTGTCAGCCTTAGGCACCAGCCGCCTTTACCCCCAGGAAATGCCCCTGGTACTCATTACTGTTAGAGGCTGAGTCGACCTCAGGGCCATAGTGCGATCGAAGGGATTTTTTATCAATGAAAAATTTCAATGACTCCAGCTGGCATCGAACCAGCGACCTTCCGATTTGTAGCACAGCACCTTAACCACTGTGCTACCGCGGTCCCCGGTGTGTGTATGTGTGGGTTTTGTAATGTGTGGGTGTTTTGACAACTGTGTGGGTGTTTTGGTAATATGTGTACTAGTATTTACCATGTTTTGTATTGTTTGTACTGCGTTTCTGTATTGTTTCTTTCATGTATATTTATTCTTATTTGTTACTAGTGGAACGACTACTGCCACCGAGTGAAAACCCAATTGCAGTAAATAATAATAATAATAATAATAAACACCTTTTTGACAGACATAGCTGTCCCAAAAGGACATAATCTCACCAAAACAATAACCGACAAACAAAACAAGTACCAAGAACTGGCGAATGAAATACGTGCTATGTGGAAGCAAAAGGCAGCAAAAGTGATCCCGATAGTAATATCATCTACGGGTGTAATTCCAAAGTCACTATCACAAAGTCTAACAAGACTTCAAGTGCACCCCAACACGTACTACAACTGCAAAAATCTGTAATTCTTGGCACATGTTCAATTGTAAGAAACTTTTTAAATTACAAATAAGACCACCGAGCCTAAACCTGTTGATTACTGCATCCCAGGATACGTGAATATTTCCCATCTAAAGCTGAGAAGTGAGAAATTCGATGATGATGATAATAATAATAATAATACCTGCTTGAAGTCACCATTTTGGCGCCTACAATTTTGAGGTGGCTCCTAGGTTTTGGGAAAAATGGTGTGCCCATGTCCATAATTATCAACTCCATACAGCAGAGTCCATCTTGAGAAGCTAACTGTTCATCTTGTCAAAAAAAATTCCACGCCTTCAGTAAAATCCACAGGCTCAATACCGTTTTCGCAACACACCGCCACAACGGACCCTATCCTCAGCCAAAGAATCCCTGCAAGTCTGATGCCATCTACAACGATTCGCAGCATTTTACGACGAGATGTCCTCAGGCGCAGGTAACACAAAATCTGAACGATCATATTCACTGAAAATCTTCAATTAATTGGTCCCTTCAAAGTCTATAGGTTCCTTGATGCATGTGTTCTGCACTATTATGAGCTCTAAATCCTTTTACTACCCATTCTGACCGCCTACAAAATATGGGCCAGGATAGCGCAGTCGTTACAGGGACTCGCTACGGGCTGGACGGTCCGAGGATCGAATGCCGGTGGTGGGCGACATATTCCGCACCCGTACAGACCGGTCCTGGGGCCCACCCAGCCTCTTACACAATGGGTACACGGTAAAGACGCCGGGACGTGACGTTGCCCACCCACCCCATCTAGCGACGAGATTAAAGAAAGAATAGAGCTATACCTCCACTGTGGACCGGGTAGCGTAGTCGGTATAGAGACTGGCTACGGGCTGGACGGTCCGGGGATCGAATCCCGGTGGAGGCGAGATTTTCCGCACCTGTCCAGACCGGCCCTGGGGCCCACTCAGCCTCCTGTACAACGAGTACCGGGTCTTTCCCGGGGGTAAAGAGCGGCCGGGGCGTGCTGCTGACCCCTCACCCCCTTTTACTGCCGTGGTCAAGAAAGAGTAGAGCTATACCTCTACTCCCCCTATGGGCCGTACGGCCTGTACAGAGCCTCAGTGCCTGTACAGTAGAGCTATACCTCTACTCCTCCTATTGGCCGTACGGCCTGTACAGAGCCTCAGTGCCTGTACAGTAGAGCTATA
>Ga0123352_10004513_pt1 | contig 20534 bp, 11 predicted proteins | sample TergutLab28metaG_FD_89700 | JGI IMG/M metagenome (GOLD analysis project Ga0123352, IMG submission 89700) | Labiotermes labralis P1 segment gut microbial communities from Petit-Saut dam, French Guiana - Lab288 P1 | ecosystem: Host-associated > Arthropoda: Insects > Digestive system > Gut ...
CCCAGGCCTACCGCACCACACGGGGCATGCACCGACTTGGCACGCACACTTCATTGTCATAGACAAACAGGATAACACATGTTACATGCTCGGTTCTTTACCGTCTGCACACACGCCCACCGACTTTGTGTAAAACGAGATCTCGTTCCCCCTTACCTACATTAATAGTTTTTTTATATTATATCATATCTATATAGCTTCTCTGATAAAAATTGTATCCATCCTGAAGATGGCCACAGCAGCAATGGCCGAAACATGAATTTGATATTGATAAATTTTATAAATCTGATAATATAGTTGTGTTATGACTGCTATATCCTTAAAGAATTATTGCCTTGGGTTCTAACAAACACAACGGGGATGAACTTTGAAGCAATAAGTAGGTATCGATTTTACGACAAATTATAAAAGTATTTTGTAAGCACATTGAATAATTGAATATACTTCTTCTTATTAATTTTTTTAAATATTATACCTTCACCGAAGTGCACATGTATGGTTTGAGTTATAACTAAGCATTAGAAACATTTATTAAGAATTCTGGTAACATTTGAATGGAAGCTTTTTCGGATTGTAATTGATTAATGACCATTTCTTCTCGCTTTTTGCTCCACGTGTTGCTGCTTGACAACAGGACATTTGTGACTGATTGATAACTCAAATAGCATATTAATGTGGCCAACAAATTCTGAGTGTTGCTCAGTATAAATTCAACAAGACTCCGTTCCACTCACCTCCAGGAGAAACAGTATCGCCATGTGCTTTTATTATATACCAAGAGGACGCCAATTTGTGCTAGAGAAACGAATAGCAACAATGTCACATTTTTATGCGTGTAAGTGCGTGAAAATAAGGTAGAAAGAAGCATAATTTTGGAGTAGAAAAGAGTCGAAATGCACTTCTGGTAGTTTCTTATGTACCACGAGTGAAAAATTTGTAGGAAGAAATGTGTTAGGTTTTTCTTGAAGTGTATATAGTGAGAGACTTTACACGAAGCTGAGGTGGCTGTATACGCTGCAGCAAATGATTGGGAGAGAGTAGAGAGCAGGGAACTTCGAGTTAGGGCAGCAAAGAACAGACTCATAGTTAAGATAATCTTCAGATACACAAGCGAAAATCTGTCGGAGAACGAATATGCTAAGAGTTAAGGAACTCATTCATTATTCAACTGAGAATCTGCCGAAAGCAAACAGGCTTAAAATCAAAATATCCTGTTTCCGATCGAAACCTATGTAAAAGAAAACAGCCTCGAAGCGTCTAGTTCTACATAATGTTTGGCTGAGACACTTTCCTGTTAACCTTTTATTTGTGTCTCAGACTTATAAACCCTCGTTTCCTAAAGAGATTCTCCATTAAAATTCGATACTCTTTTCCCGTTCCTCCTACTCAAGCCACCCACTCCAAAGTTTAACTTTACTTATATCTCATGCTTAACACAAATTTCCTCGTTAAAGAATAACACATTTTTAATTCATCTTCCTTACAACGTAACGTGGTTGTGATTACTGCGCCGTCGACTTCAGTATTTTACGCGCTGACGAAATTGCCTAGAACTGTGGAGTTACAAACTATGCCGCCATGTGTTTAAAGAAAGTAAGCAGACAGAACAATTGAACATCTACATCTAAGTACATTCACAGCATGGTTAATGGAAAAATATACAAAACAGAAACACAAAACTAGCAGCAATTATATACAGACTTAAACAAGAATTAAATTTTTGTACAGGAAAAAATAAATGTTCAGCAGCCAACTATATAAATTCCACCTGGAATATGTTAAATCCCTTCACGCTAGGAACTCACAATTAAGGGTAATCCTGTCACCTGGTTGCAAATTCGTATTTATTCCGCTAGTATATATATAATCATATTCATTCATTCATTCATTTAGTAGTCTCTCTTACGATTGTCCAAAGCCTCTTCCACAGCCAGCTTTCCACATAGTGCTATCTAGAGCTTCCTCCTTCATATTTTTACATTGTGATCTTGATTTGACTTATGTTTAGGAGACACGAATTCATTCATTTAGCAGTCTGTCTTACGACAGGCCCAAAGCCTCTTCCAAAGCGAGCTCTCCACATAGTGCGATCTAGAGCTTCCTCCTTCAAATGAGAATATCCTCTCCTTTCCTTAAGGTCATCCAGTAGTTTCATACGTCTTCTTCCTCGTATCCTGTCACTTCTATCCTCCCTTTTATCATTCCTTCAATAAACCGTTCTAGAAGACAGTTTCTACACAAAACGTGACCAATCCAGTTAGCCTTCCGTTTACTTATTTCATGTAGGATATTCCTCTGCTCCTTGACTCTAAGCAATACTTCTTCATTTCTCACATGATCGGTCCAACTGACCTTCTCCATCCTTCTCCAACACCATACTTCATAACTTTCCAGGTGTCTCTGATCTACTTCCCGAAGTGTCCCAGTTTCAGCACCATATAAAGCTACGCTTCAAATGTAGCATTTTATTAGTTTCTTCGTCATGTTTAAGTCCAATGTGCTAGCAAAAAGAGTCCTTTACTTGTTGAATGCAACTTTTGCCTTAGCAATCCTAAATTTAATTTCACAATTATATCTTTTGAAATTAAATCGGTATATGTATATGTATATATATATATATGTATATATAGCATTGCAAAACATTGAATCGTGCAACTTATGACAGATTCAGACTGTTAGAGAATATAGTCGCGAGTGTAATTGACTGTATATAAGGCCAAACACATGATCAGTACAGTATGAAAGGATTGCAATTCAAGTAATCGCTTCAAGAATTGCAATATTCTACTGTATTTAATTGAAAGTTCATTCTATAATCTCATTTCATATTACCGTAACACTATATGAACCATCTGCTGTATATCACTTGCTTGGTAACTACATGCTTTTAACACATTTAAATGTATGCTCTTAAGTACTGCATTTTAACAGGCAGGTAAATTTGGTAAAAGAGAAGAACTCTATAAATATGATGCATTGAAGCATCGAAATATGTAGTAGTTTTTTAGATATAAATAAGTATTAAATATATTGTACATTTATTGGTGGTATTGGGAACAACTTTAACAAATCAAAATTCTATTCCGGAAGAAAATAAGAGCAAATTGAGATCAGGAAATGTTTGCTATCTTCGATGCAGAATCTTTTGTCTTACAGGTTGCTATCCAAAAATTTAAAGATCAAATTATATAGAAATATAATTTTGCCTGTTGTTTTGTATGGGTGTGAAACATGGTCGTTGACATTGCGGGAGGAAAGAAAGCTGAGGGTATTTGAGAACATGGTGTTGAGGAAAATATTTGGACCTAGGAGGGACGAGGTAACGGCGGAATGGAGGAGATTGCATAATGAGGAGCTAAATGATTTGTACTCCTCACCCAATATTGTGCGGGTGATAAAATCGAGAAGATTGAGATGGGCTGGGCATGTGGCGCGTATGGGTGAGGAGAGAGGGGTATATAGGGTCTTGGTGGGGAAACCGGAGGGAAAGAGACTACTGGGGAGACCTAGGCGTAGATGGGTGGATAATGGTAGGATGGATCTCCAGAAGGTAGGATGTGGGTATATGGACTGGATTGGGCTGGCCCAGGATAGAGACAGTTGGAGGACGCTTGTGATTGCGGTAATGAACTTTCGGGTTCCGTGAAATGCGGGGAATTTCTTGACTAGCTGCAAACCAGTTACATTCTCAAGAAGGACTCTGCACCATGGAGTAAGTAAGCAAGTAAGTAAGTAAGTAAGTATGTATGTATGTATGTTTGAAGTACCTTCCCAGCTATTTTTCTACTCATCCTAATTTTTTAAGCCTTTCTTAAATACATATAGAAATAAGTCAGGGGGCGTCGGCGAAACTTGTTCGGTCTTAAGATGGCCAGAACTTGAGTCTGGTCGTTTTCAAGCACCTACTGACGATCTTGGAAATTCGTGGAACTTTACTTCACTTCCTCTACATGATTTCATGTGTTGTAATACGACGACGTCACGTTTACTGTCACAGGAAATGTCAGAATTTCCGAATTAAAAAATGTTCAAGACAGTGTTTTTGTTGTAACTTTACGGATGAATCCCACGTCTAAAGCCAGTGTTACTTACACATTCCCAGGATTTATTCACGCGTAGATCCTAGGGCTTATAGGCTCCTAGCGACTTTCAAAATAACAGATAGTGACGGTTACCGACTTTAATTTCGTATCCAAAGCACGGAAGTTGAGTCAGTCTTGAGAAGACAGCAGTCATGCTTTCACAGCCATTTATACAGAATTCGAGAGTTCACTTTAATAGTCCGGAGGAAATTTCCGAAAGTGGATAATTTGCGGGTTTCTCTTTGGTTTTTGTAGAACTTTTATGAAACCAGTTGCAAATTTAACTAACAAACGTCCTGGTATGTGGTTAAGTTACGATCGTATCGTGTTAGTGAGCTATGTGACAAAATGCTTGTGGCAAAAAATAAGATAATCAATTGAAGCTTACTTATTACGCGTGATCTTTTAACGCACACTCACAAATATACATACATACATACATACATACATACACACCTACATATATATATATATATATACATACGTACATGCATACACACATACATACATACATACATACGTACACACATACACACATACATACATAAATACACATATATATATATATATACATACATACACACACATATATACATACATACATGCATAATACATACACATACATGCATACACCCATCCATACACACACACACACGCACGTACTTACTTACAAACACACATAATACACACCTACAGAGAGACTTACGTTTTTCGTATGTATCCGTCGAGGATTTGTTGTTTTCTCTAAAAGTTGATTGACACTGTAAAATTAACCTGAATTGACCTTCAATATCCATTCCTTACAGCGCAGTATACACTCTCACACACGGTTATTGAAACTGATCAGTGTGGTAGGATGAAGACTGTAATGAGACCCGTATAAAACACCTAAACGCACTCTGTGGGAAGAAAGTAGAATTACTGGATGTTATGTCTGCTAATATAGAGAATGTAACGAATATACTTGGACAAGACTCAGGAGTCAGTTCCCCATATCATAACAGGAAAACGTGTTTCAATCTTTTTATGTTCGCAAACGCTTACATTTCGAGATACAACCCAACAACTTGTTGACCAATTCAACCGGCAACATCAACATAAACACCGACAAACTCGTGAAAGACATTTCTTCTACTTCATCATCAACCTACTTCGACATCGGCATGTACACTTGCACCCAAAAACACTTACCTCTTCTACTTTTAACTGAAGAGCAATAGTTCTGTCAACATACACAATTTTCTTAACAACATTTCTCAACATGCTTGTAAACAAAACCAATCCTTTGACTCTTTCAGCCCTTCGACCACCGGAAAAATACACCGTAAAATCATCTCATAATATACCTTTCCTTTCTATCGCACTTCACTGACACTTAGAAGAGACGCTGATTTCTTCTGTGTTTGCTTAAATTTCTCCAGTTTACCTCCTGGATTAAAAAAAAAACATCCAAATTCCACTCTTGCGGCCGTGATATTTCGTCTGCTTCTCTTTGCAGTCTTGTCAGAGATCCTCCTCTGTACACAATATAAATAAACATAACCCAAAACAGCTTATTTATGTACTAAAAAAATGGTAATATATTTATCCGAAACGTGGGTAACCACCTACTATAGTGCACTATAACATAACTCAATAATACTGTGTACTTTCCATTCGCAGGTTTCAATCGCAGAGTTTTGCTCCATACACGTCACTGTAACATTTGTCAAATACTCGTTTCTCTCTCTGTCGTTAGTCAGCTCTCCAATTTAATATGTTCGTGCAATTTGTCACTGCCATCATACCGCAAGAATACCACACGACATATTCCGATGGTCAAGCTTAAAAAACCCAGAACACATTGTCGTCACGCTTCATGTCAGTTTATTTATATGTGCCCTCTTGTTCAAAGTCTACATTAAACGGCATTATAAATTGCAGATTTTGAAGCTGTATGTAAGTAATAACAAATATTTTAAGAGCTTGTGGTATTTATGCGGGTCTACTATCTTAGTTAATACCATATTTTTTCCACAGATATTACACTCAGAGATAAATTTCATTTCCGATAAAAAAAATAACCTGAAGATCAAGAAAACACAATCCTACGCAACGGTAAGTTTCCATCGAGTGTTAATGCTGAAGTCATAGTTCAGAATGCAATATTCTTCCCTGTACATATCGATAGTTTCCACCAATACAGCTGTTGGTTTAATGGAGGTGCGATGTGTTTCCTTGTATAATATAATACACTTGGGTACTATAAAGACGATAAAGTCACAAAATGCGGGTTCTGTATCAAAAGCAGTAAGAATGAATAAAAGAAGAATTGCATATAAGATCTTTGTCCTACAGTCTACGTTGTAGATATTGCTCCTAAAACTTAGAAATACACGATAAAATTATACTCATATTACATTTGATCTTACGAGTATAGGTTGTTGAACTGTACACTATACTGAACTAGCTCAGAATTCGGTTCAGTGGTTATTTTTATATCCAGTTGGGGCGTGATTTTTCGCACCCAACCAGACCGGCATTGGGGCCCACCCAGCCTCTTGTAAAATGGGTACCGATCTTTTCTCACGGGGCAAAGCCTCCGGGGTGCTGCGTAGGCGACACGTCTCGTCTAGCGTCGAGGTTAAAGAAATAGTGGAGCTATATTTCGGCTATCATTTTGGTACTTCACGGCCCGTTCCAGGGCAAATGTTACATTTTACTTAATTTTATACCTTAATCTGTTGTTGAATTTTGGCTGGTTTGGTGATTGAAGTGCTTAAGACGTACGATGTAAGCAACCAACAAGATGCAACAAATTCCGTTTATTGGTCTTTTCAAATCAGCTCTACATGTTTCGGGCGACACACTCGCCCATCCTCAGGAGCATTTTGACTTTATATACAGTCAATAAACGGAATTTGTTGCACCTTGTTGGTTGCTTACATCGCAGTTGTAATGATGCACGGTCTCACAAACATCAAATGCTTAAGACGTGTCTATACTGTTTCTTTTTAAGAAAGATATAATAATTTTTTCATACATAAGTATTAACGGTAGTAAACATTTTCAATAGCTTAGAAGGTTTAAAGTTATGGTAAATAAAGTAGTAAGTATTTCGTGAACAACGACATTTTTTCAGTTGTTGCAAATGATGTTAACTGAATATCTGGTCAACTGTCGTTTATTTTACTTTTCGGCAGTACTGTGCTATATTGGGTTGAGTAACCTCCGTCTTCCCTAGTACTTAGTAAAAGGGCAACTTGTCTGAATTGTAATAATATAAATATTTAATCGAGAATAAACCTATACAGTATTAAGAAATGATAAATTTTGAATTGTTATGGCTGTAAATTTGCGTAGCATTTCCAAACTCAATTTATAATCATTATCACCTAGTGTTTTATTTTCCATTACGCTGCATGAAATTGTCCATATAGATATCTGTATTATTTAATTCCCATGTTATATGTAAGCAGGGCTGGCCACCCCTGCCGGCAGTAGAGAGTGTGTCGGATATTCATACTTGTGTTTGTGTTTTGTGACGTCTGTCTTAGTCGCTTGTCTTTGCAAACCACGTCTGCACCAGTTGGAACCTCGCTAAAATTCCACCACATATTCAAGCTCAATGTATTTTAATTACAGAGTCAGTTTGTCGTTGCTCTATCCCTTTAATGTCTGCTTTAGTCTGTTAAAGTTATTATTACAGCGAAAGTTATAATTAAGATGAAATGCATGTAAAAGTAATTACGAACCCGTTCCTGAAATAACTGTGAAAGTAACTCCGTCTTGTTGCAACTGAAGTTTCGACTTTTAAAATTTAATGTTTACGTATTCCAATTATCATGAGCTGCAAATTCGTTGAATGCTTACCAATATTTCAGGGGAAATTTTGGCTTTCCTATTCAATACAGAAATGAAATTTAAGTTAGCAATGAACGCAGAAACAAAGCTGTGGGTCGAAAGGATGTTGGGGCAGCAGGTACTGCTGCAACGTCAGTAACTATTTTCGAAACTGCAAGATCTTAAACTAATAGGAACGGAATTCTAATTGTATAACTTTGCTTATATCGAAGTATTGGTCAATTCTGACATGAATTAAAGCTGTCATTAAATATTTAATTTTTTTCCTAAAATATTGATTCAGATCATCGAAAAAGAAAGGGAATCAATGTAATTGAATTGCGACTCTTTTGTTTTTTTATGGGATATGAGACAAAAATAAGTACCCTGAATATAGACTTGAAAATATTACAGTTAAAAATATCTTCCTGATTTGTGTCAGTTTCACATTTTGAGAAATTAGAATAAAAGATCGAAATAAAATTTAATTACAAATAATCATCGGTATCGATACTAAAATTAATATTAAGTTGGGAGTGTCTATTTTGTAAAGAGAAGTTCGTTTAAATTTAATATACTATCAATTCTTCTTTCCGAAATGACAATCAATTTATTTGCCGTTGTCTATGATAAACGATAAACCTTTCGGCTCTACATACATGCATTTCTAAATGTAAGAAGGATCTCGAGTGAAAACATCCAGCAATATTATTTATTGTGAAGTGTTTACAAAAGGAAATTAATTTCATCTCATTTTGGAATATATAAAATAAACATGTAGGGAAGAAGCTTAATCAATTATTTTCTGCTATTGAATATCTATATACTATAGCCATTATCTATGACGGCGCTGTACATAAGTTTTATATCTGTGATCTCTGGTTCGAATTCTGTTTACTATAGAGATATTAGTTAGTAGTGAAACGGATTCAAACAAAATAAACTATATCAAAAATATCTCTGCATTTTGCTTGTGCTATGATCATTACCTTAACACATAGAAAATTTGACTAAACTCAAACTTATTTTAAAACAACATAGAGACTTATACTACATTGGAGGATGAAATTGAAATTCTATTAAACATATATGCTATGAACTTATCAACTGTATTTATCTGTCACAGGATACCAAAGAAGGCGGCAGGCAATACGCAGTATGTTTGACTTACATTACAGTGAGGGGAAATTTGTAAGTCAAATAAAGTCTATTAGCCTTTGTGAAGAATTATTCCTAAAGCTAGTAATATATCGACCTGTATTGCAACAGGGATCAAAGTCTGAAAATAGAAAATTATTTTGCGGGTACACGTAATGTGTTTTGAATAAAATATCACGTTTAATCCTTTGTAACACTTTTCTGCTTATACCCATACATCCTACATGCTGCAACACAAAAAACTATACTTCTTGCCACGTACAAAGCTTATGTTTTGCTTGTCCTATATACACAGGGGTTATTTCCCTAAAGCAGGTCAGTCTACTGGTTTATATAAAGGTTTCGGAATATTTTGGCTGATAGAGGAATTATAGTTTTTATATATTATTTACAGTAACAAAAATTCAGTCTTCAAAAATTTAATAAACAGACTAGATCCTTCGCTTTACGTCAAAACGAGAGAGTTTGTAATGTGGAATTTTACCTCCACATCGTTTATGTTGGAGATGAAGGAAAGTGTTTATGACCTAATAAGCCCCTACATCTCTCCTTTTGTGTCTCCTAAATCTTCTCAGTTCCGCCCTTATTTTGACGCTCTGTAATATCCCTGCCCCATTCTTACTCCTTTCTGAAACTAATTTTGTTTACAAAAATCGCTGCTACCAACATTACTGTCGGTCGATATGATTTCACGCCGTCAGCACCTACATTTTCACAGCTCTGAGAAACAGGCAAAGCAACGTAAATCCAAGCTGCAGAGGTAATTCCCGTTGGCTGTATTTGTATTAAATTTTAAGCTTTGTAATTTCTGTAGCAGGAAAAATATTCTCGTGAGATGCCAAACTCTAGCCCGAAAGCTTAAAAAAGAGAGAATACATATGTGATATACGAAAAAGCGGAAGAGATATGCCTTATGTATACAGTTGTCCCTGGAGGTGAGCTGCAAATGTTGTTATAATTCCTACATACCTAATACTTTAATTTTGTTACAATTTCATTACAGAGAATAGTTTCTACAACTTTGATGGAGAGAATATACTGCATTGATTGGTCATATTGCCTGAAATATTTATTTACTAGCCTTTTTATAACTACCATAACATATTAATAGAAAGCGTGATTAGGGAATACGGTGTCACTCTATACACACTTGCATTCATTCTGTGGCTCAACAGTCCGAATATTTTAAAGCCTTTTTAAACGGTGTTTTGTGCATTTCGCTTGTTTTGCGATTTTGACTGTTTACTTCATCTTCTTCGACAATGGTTTTCTTTAAAGTACTTTTTTCGTGGCTCGACAGTCCTAGCGGATCTGGGCTTCCTAGTTTCCGAGATCACACTCAGACAGACCACGATCGGTAGATCTCCACTGGACGACTGATCGGCCCGTCACAGAGACCTCTACTTGACAACACAAAACGCTCACAACAGTGAGATATCCATATACAGGCGGGATTCGAACCCGTAATCCCAGCAAGCGTGAAAGATCCACGCCTCAGAACGCACGGCCACTGGAATCGGTCTTTAAATTATTACCTTCCTGAAATAATTAATTTGTTATTTTTGGTTGTATTTCTGACATTGGTATTTCCATTACAAAAAATTAATGGTTCAAATGTCTAATAATTTAAATTAATTTAAGTGTAAGTTAACACTTTCATTTTAATAACTTTTGTTTGATTTCCTAGAATCACGTAACTGAAGAAAAATGGGGGAAAAAGTAAAGTGCAGGGTATGACGAGATATGCAATTTTACACTTTGTCCAGGAGATGTGCACCGCAAATACATCGTAACTGAAGCAACCGCTTACAGTGACTGTGATTTTATGAATTATAAAGGGACATTCAGCATCGTGCTATTTAGTGTAGAAGATGCAACCTACAAACTCTTACACGTTAATGCTGGGTGCAAATTTCGCTTACCTGATGGGGACGTATTTAGGACCTCTGATTTTCAAGAGTTAATGGAAGAATGTTCATTAAATTTTCCATAGGAATTTATTATTGATGAGAGATGAAAACGACTCCACACGTTTTTGTAGCAAAAGATGCACTTCTTCTATCTCCTTGTATACACAAAACACACATTAGTCGTCAAGAATTAGGGGTCGAAAAATCTTGTGTTTAAATATGGCCTTAGCAGTGTCCGAAGTGTGGTAGGGAACGTATTCGGATTTCATCAAGTATTTCCCGCGTATGTCGAAAATGCTTTTACACCCACAGAAGGCAAAAATGTAACCTTGGCATTAGAATAACTGCATAATTATATACGGAGCGGTTCGCCGAGAAAGAAGTCTTATTCACGGGGAACGCTTTATGTGGGACGCTAGAAAGCTGGAACAGTGAAAAAAGGTTCTGGGAGAAATGATCAACCAGAAATGATCAACCAGAAATTCAGCCTCATTTTTATACCAAAGAGATCACACGAAAATAATCTTGGCAGGCAACAAGTAACAACAGAAAATTTCGCAGAATAATTCATGAGAGAAAAAGGGAATGTTCAGTAGTATTTCAGATACTGTTAATTTGCACTTGGTATTACTTAAACTGCAAAACAAACTAAGAATTAATATTATGTGTTAATTTCACGTATGGATGTAGAACTCAAACCGGTTTTTTTCCAACCATTATTTCTATACCCTTTTCCCCAAAAGTCTTTTAATGTCCAAGTAAAATTTATTTCAGGAAATCTTACTATCCGAACCACTACTATACATTCCACCTTCTCCACAATAATATTATAATATTAATTAACATTGTTAAAACTGTCAAATCAGAATCGTATTGGAATTAGTTAATAATCACCTATTTAAAATAAAGTATTTACAGGAACAGCAGATAATCCTCGCTGCCGACATTTCGGGGATTTATATGTGCCGCGCAAATAGCTTATCAGTGAATAACCAAACCATTTGGCGTGAAATTGTTTCTCCACTATCGGTTTATCCATTCTCTTGTGAACACGATTCTCACGTATCTAATGCGAATTAAAATTTATAATTTTACATAATGCTTCAACCGGAATAAATTTCAAAGTGTTTACTATTTACTTCAATTCATCCGTTATTTAAAAATCAGTTGTAGTTCACACATGAATGTTCCCATAATGTTGAATATTTTCTACATAAAGCTATTAATCTGCATATCTCTTCTGTATTCCACGTTCGGATTTGTACTCGTATGTTGGAATCCATGTGTATAGCACAAAACTAAACACAATGTCCAAAAATGTGACAGCACAACTCTATGCATTCACTGTGAGAATTCAACTGTTCCTGTTTTGTTTTGTGCTGTCCACACTGCGCTGACACCAGTTTCCAGTTCGTGAAACCTAAAAACAAGAACCTTTTGATATATACCGATCGGAGCCTGGACTCGAGAGAGTTCCAGAAAGCACGAACTTGTGCAAAGGCCAAAACTGTAAAGTTGCTTGAACGTCACATAATTTTTGTAGTTTTGTCACAAAACACCGATTTCTTGTTTTGGTTATGTTTTGTCAGTTTAGAGCGGACCCGGCCTAATGACGCTGCAGGATATGCAGGAGCTAACTGCATGTTAATGGTTTAAACTGGTTTCTTCTTTTTGTCTCTTGTGAATACAAATGTTCTGCTTAGTTTATTTTCGTTGTTACACCGTGCATGTTGTTGAGTTACTCAATTATTATACCAACCACTGCACATATATAAAATTTATAAAATTTACACATTAAAACATTAAAACGCTCCGACATGTTTCGGTCCTAGGACCATCATCAGGGAGCCATATTGTTCTTGCTAAAGTCACTAAAAAAAAGTCACATTAATTTCGCTGTACCAGTTGGGTATTGTGGCAGAATGCCATGTTGTGTAATGTTATGTTGCGAAGAGTGCCCTGGTATGGATGTGCATTCTATTGCTGCCACAATACCCAACCGGTACAGTGAAATTATACTGAATTTTTATGGTGTGACTTTTGCAAGGACGATATGGCTCCCTGATGATTGTCCTAGGATCGAAGCATGTCGGAGTGTTTTAATGTTTTAATGTGTAAATTTTATAAATTTTATATATGTGCAGTGGTTGGTATAATAATTGAGTAGTTCTGCTTAGTATCGAGATGTGTAAAATTTTCACAATATTATTAATAGTAACTATGGAATATAAATCGTGAAGGAGGTGTTAAAACTTGGAATTATAATTATTACATCGAAATGTATGCATATTTGAATGCATCAAGTCATGATTCTGGATAGGAAAAGAAAACGTTAATACTCGTACATAGGGACAACACCCTTCCAGACCTCACATAATTTTATGAAATTACGAAGAAAGACGCGTTTAAAATTTTTAATTATTTCATATGTTAAACGGTTTAGTGTTGAAAGCACGATTATTTTAAATACAACTTTCTTCAATTAGAGTATTTTCTGTCAATCAATTTTAGTTATCGGGATTTGGCTTTTCATGACGGACAGCCTCTAACCTACCATGGTTGCAATGGCTAAAAGCATCTTATTCAAGCATGTTCCTTGAGGTAATTTACACACTTCGCAGAGGTGAAGGAAATGCCTACGTCATTGGCAGACATTGCGGAGGGCGTGGAGGGTGCTGGCAGACACACTGATGGTTGTCCCGGAAGTCGTGTCATACCCGCGTGTTGTCTCAGTGCGACTGTCTTGGGTCAAAGGAACGTTCTTAATCAGTGAAAATACAAGGGGACAGAAGTAATCCGAGAGAGTGAGGTCAGTATAGTGAGTAGGCTACGGGTGGGAAAAATTGTGTTTGATCGTTGACCGCAGCAAGATACTTTTTCTACTCAGACAGCCTTTACGATTTTAACGGATTATTATCTTGCGGGTTTCAGCTACTAATTTTGTTTCGTGTAACAAGCGGCATCTAAAATAATTTGAAGAAATTAACTGGTCATAAGTGAACTGCGCTCTTCTGGGCAATTACGCAGTGTGTAGTGGTAATAATTTACCAACTGTTCGGGTCAACTTATCTGTCAGGGACCTATATGTTTTTCCGTAACGTCGGTAAGGAATTACCACTATACGTTACGTAATAGACCAGAAAAACACAATTTTCATATACTTTGTGGCGGAAGCTTGAAATCACGCCTATTAGCAAGTAGGTAAATGAAGCCGTAGTAACATATTCCGTATCTTGACTACTCATGTCTGAAGAAGTGTTTATTTATCCTGTAGGAGTAATAGATAGCCCCTTGCCATAAAAGTGTTGATCGTCTCTGAATCCAACTTTTGGTTATTGTTATATGAAATGACATGGGTAAAGTGGCCCAGGCGTGCGGCTGTCAGCACTTCCCAACTAGTGCCAAGGTCGAGATTGAGCGCATGTCAACAGCATGTCCGGCCGGCCTATGAATTCATGTCGTATGCAGAAGCAACTTCCCTGAACAAGCAGAGAAAATTTTAGCCAGTTTACTTTTGAATTAGATATGTGTACATGTGCCATTTTATCACGCATGTGAAGGATGCTTCAAACGTACTGGATACGAGCTGCCAGCATCACCTTTTGAGCACACACACTTTCATGAATTTCATACGACATATTTTTCTTTTCCCGCTCTCAATATTTTATAAGTTGCTTGGGGCGGGAGGAAAAACTAATTCACTACCTTATAGCAAGAAACTTCGTGATGTACACTGCAGACCCAAGATGTATGTACCGTGCGGAAATAAGTCGCTATAGCTCGTAAAATTCATCCACAGCCACAGTATGTACCACAATTAAGTAAACATGAAAGCGGACACATGATTTCGTGGTTAAGTCTAAGGCGGTAGGCAAACTTACCGAGTCGAAATACTTCTGAATCACTAAGGCAGCCTTATTTTGTTCGATATATCCTTCCTCTATACTTGCGTTACACTGCGTTATTCAGGTCAAGTGGAATGTTTTGTTAAATTTATTTATGTCGGAGCAATTTTAGCATTTTAATGTGAAAAAAAATTTTATGTATGTGTGCGTCAGTTAGTATACTATTAAATAATTCGACGATATTCACGGTGCAACAACAAGAATAATTAATAAAGGGTACTTTCAGTATGATGTTCGTGTGACCGTACATCCTTAATATGAAATTATTTGTGACTCAGTCGAATAACAGCCTCCACACAGTGCACACGACCTGCTCCCGGCTTCCTAAGACTCCAGCCAGCACATTAAGTGCTGAAAACCTTATGCAGTTATATACGGCCTTGCGGTCCCGAAGATGGGCATAATGGTGCCCGAAACATGTTGAGCTAATGGTTGATTAATAAATCATAATTGTTGCATCAAGTTAGGTTTTCCATATAAGATCCAAATCGATATGTATAAATGGATTTATTGTGCTACAGATGGACAGATATAGCTTCGTATTTCCCAATGAGTACGGAAACAACATAAACCAACTTAATAGGAGAGATAAAAATCGTTTACATTTGCAAAAACACGTGTAAGTACGAGTAATTATGACTCTATAAACAGATTTGTTCTTAAGACACTTTTAGTGCCTGAAATGAATGAGATACACACGAAGTATCTCACTGGACACGAAAGTTCGTAACGGTGTTCACACTATTCTTGAAGAGCCAGATTAATTCACTCTAAACCCTGACAGCACCTACTTTCCAATTTACTCTTAGGCATCGGAAGCGGTCTATTTCACGAAATATTCTATGTAAAATGTGCATGAGATTTTCTTCCCTCGTTCGTGCTACACGAATCGCCTATTTTATCTTTCTCGTTTCATCAAAATCTGTATACGCAGAAGCTACAGAGCTCCGCCTTAGGATCGATGAATAATTATGGTATGGGTAATATATTTGTTCATACGTGATTCTATCCTTAATATCTGGTAAACTTACTAAAGACCATTCTATTATTTTGTGATGTCGATTAGAATCTCGCTGTGTAATCACGTTCTACTACAAACAGGCTGTACAAAGAATTCGGAAGAATACAGAGTGAATATTTTAATATGTTTTTATACAACTTAATAAAAAGAGCAAGAACTCGACTTTCAAATTTTTTTATTCATGATCACTAATTGAAGGTCTTGTTTTGGGTTACTGCCTCGTGCAGCAGAAGAATGTTCCGACTTTGTGGAGTACAGAGCTACACCTTCCTTAAAGATAACTGATTCTGGTTGACGTGAATTTCGCAATGGTCGGGAAAAAGAAATGCGTCAGTTATACGAGAAAGCGGAAATCTAGCCAATGGGAGGGAATGGAGTAGGATAGGGCTGTTACTGAGCCAATGGGCATGAGTTCCAAGAACTCTCCTGCAGTGCAGAGCGATCATTTATAGAGTAAACATCGAGTATCAAAACCTTTGGTCTCCACTTCATCAAAAACAGGAGAGCTGTAATACCGCAAGATGTTTGGAGACAGATTTTTACATTTCAAAAATTTATGCCTTAATATTTTACATGTATTTTAATGTGAAGAATTTTAGTGACGCTGTACATCGATTAACTGTGTAGAAACTAATGTGTGTATATATTTACCATTTACCGACGTAAAATACGCTATTTATATCTTTGTAATATTGTGTCTTCCTGATGATGGCTACAGTACGTAGCCGAAACAAGTAAGAGGGTAAAAAATTTATTTATGCAGTAGCTGGATATAGAAGTTGCATGTAAATTACAGTGAATTATTGCATATGTGTTCCCTTTGTTTACTGAATTGTAATGATTTCAGGCAGGCTCAATACGTTCATGATTTTAAGTGCTAAAATTTGGAGAATGTAAACATTTCTAGTTTTCTGTAGCATCTCATCGTGCAATTCACTGTATAGATACCAACCTTGATCCGAAACGTCGAAATCTGACTACAAAGGACGTTGCGTGTAAGAAGACCATTGTTTTCATCTATAGAAGTAATTTATGTGCTGAATTGTACATGCAGCCCGATTAACTCAAAGAGTAGCTTCGCTAGGCTAGTGGTTTCTTTCCCCCCGAGAGCAAGATTTTATTTTGCATGCTTCCAAAGCACTGGAAACCAGTCTCCTATTCAGTAAGTACCCAGTGCATTGTGTGGAGGTCAAGCGGCAGGACGAGAAGCTGATCTTCTTCTTCGACTTAGTGTCTTGTTTCAACGTTAGCGAATGCTACTCCTTCACCTTCAGTCTCCCATCGAACTATTGGCGTGTACATGGAAGACTCTACTTAACTTACTGCATTTTTAATAAAATAATGTATTTAAAAAATCCTATTAATTTACAGGTGATTGTCATTTAAAGTCTGGTGAAGGGAATATTATATAATTCTCCCTCCTTTAAGCTAAGGCTCTGGCAGTACAGACACTTATATTTTGCGCATAGGTACGAGGTCCAAGCACGGGAACTTCACTTAGCTTCATGGAAGTTTAGGCGAGCTTATTTTGTAACGAAGCTTTTTATCTCAAACTATTTGTCTAATGATAATATAGATATTGGTGTGAGTAATGGCAGGGGTTTGGCAGGGGTCTTTTGTGGCCTAATTTGCAGTATTAACCCTATCTCTGTTTTAAGTGAGTGAGAAGAACAAGAAGCTTGTGTTCCACATCACACACACACAAGATTTTCAGTACTTTAAAATACAGAGCGTCATCTTCTATCCTTTTACCTTAGTTTTATCTTATTGTTGGACAGTTACATTTACAGCTTTAAGAGTATACTTTACGTTACACTCCTTTTGGACTCCCGCATACAGTTTACGGTTTGTGCCGAAAAGACAAACATTTCGGAAATATTGATTTGATGTAATTTTTGGCATATTCGAATTAAGTCTAGGTGCTGTTTAACAAATTTTCTGCGCCAGTGAAATGACATAACATCCCCTTTAAGTTTACTTTACAACCACCTAAAATATACTTCACAAAACATTTCAAGAAGTGATATATATATATACGTTAGGTACTCCAAATTAGAAATGCGAATTTTATAAACCCACGAACGGAAGGTTCTTGTCCATTATTTTTTTTATACCAGACATCAGAAAGTTCCAAACTGCACAGGACTTATACAAGTGTGAAAGTAATATATAAGCATTTTCTCTTGAGCAGAATTTTACGGGTAAATCCTGAATTATAAAAAAACTGCAGAATTAATACCCAGCATTTCTTTTGATTGTTTAGATATATTCGTATTTTTTAGATATCGAATTTTTCTTCAAAATAGATCAAAAAGCCAACAAGAAGCTTATAAATAATTATCTGTGCATCAATACAACTTAACAGTTCATTTTGACCATCTCATTTTAATACAAATTTTGTAAATAACTGTGAATTTAAAATTTAAAAGTATCCTGAGAAATTTTCGGTATATTTTATTAATTTCAAGTTCGCATATTTTGGACATTCAATTCTGCTTCCAATCAGTAATTAGTTTAACGTTGTAGCGTTTAGCATTTACGTTGTAGCATATTTTAGAGATTATGGTGCATAATATGTAGAATAACTGAAAAGAACTGAATGGATGTGTGAAGAAAGGAATAAATGACTGAGTTTTAGACATGGAATGAAACTATAGAAGTCTTAATGTCTTCCCCTTTACCTATACAGGAAAATTACCCCAAATTCCAGCAACAGCTATTCAATTCTCTTTGATTCTATTATGCTACATATCAAGCACATGCAGCGGATCTTTCCCACACTGATTATCAGAGAGTTGCGACGTAGCTATGAGAAGCTTGCAATTACCTTGCGGATTCCATTAGAGTTTTGCAAGGTCTTGAATGATTAACACACTTTCTTCAAATCCTGTGATCAATATTGTGGTAAACTGAGAAGAAATTGAGATATTCCTTCTTTTGCGAAATTATGCAGTGTATAGTGGTAAATTCTTACCGACGTGAGACAACTTATCGACCCTTATCTTCAAGAGCTAAAAAGCTTCAATGGTCAAGAAAGGTTTTTGGATCTTGAAAATGGGACCGATAATTTGCACCGAAACGCCTGTAAGGAATTACGACTATGCGCTGCGTAGTATCCCAGAAGTATCTCCTTAGCGGCGGAAGAATGAAATCACGCACGAGACGAAATTTCCTGCTTTAACTGTTCTAAACACGAAAATAATAATGGTCAACATAATTCACGCCACATGAAAACTAATTTGCTCTTCTTCTCCATTTTTATACTCCGAATTCATATATGTTATTAGAATTGCTCTACCACTCACAGTTCTTGTGTCATGGAATTTTAAAATGCAATTTTGACGAATATAGCATTTTTTGTCACGATGCCAGTGTGTTTTAAATGTATTATGTTTTGAACATAGTGAGGTTATGAGAATTTTATCCTATCAATGACAATAACAGACAGTCAGACTGTACAAGCTCAGACACGTACCGACACTTAAAAAGGTAAAGTGCACCCTTGTACAGGCACTGAGGCTCTGTACAGGCCGTAGGCCCATACGGGTAGTAGAGGTATAGCTCTACTCTTTCTTGACAACGGTACTAGAAGGAGTAAGGGGTCAGCGTCACACTCCGGCCGCTCTTTACCCCAGGAAAGAGCCGGTACCTCTAGTTCAGAAGGTTGGGTTTGTCCCAGGGCCGGTCTGGACAGGTGCGGAAAATTTCGCCCGCACCGGGATTCGATCCCCGGACCGTCCAGCCCTTAGCCAGTGTACCGACACTTACGGGCATGAAATAAGAATTCAGCTGTTCTTGAAGAACACTGCAGTGCTAGTGGTGTGCCGGACTGCGTTGTGATAAGTTGAAATGTGTGCTCTCTTAATGAAGTTATCATGTACAAGGATTGTGTTTATTGTGTCTTCACTATGACAACGAAGTGTTTATGACATCCTGACACAACTCTTACGTGTGTGGTGAAATGACCCTTAAATATCACGGACGAAATTATACACCATTGATTAAACAATGTTACGAGCTTCATTTTGGGTGTAAAGTGGGTGCCCAAGATAAAAGTTGGGTCCCTATATTTGTTGTGTAACGTGCGTGAAGTTTCTCACCAGATGGGTAAATGGTTCGCCAAAGGCCGTTCGCCATTCCCATGTTTATAATGGAACCAAAACCACTCATCCGGTTTTTACTTTCAACGAAAATAACAGGGATCATACACACAGTGAAATATCTACTTTTGTCATCGGCTATTAGGCCTGTCCCACACATTGCAGTTTTGCCTGTACCAAGCCCTCCAGATATGACTTTTAGCGATGACAACTCTGATTATGATGAAGGTCATGGACAGCAAGAAGGGGAATATTCTGATTGCGATCCGTTATTTGGAGCAAGTTGTACCCTATCTGAGCCCCATTTACTAACAAAAGAAGGTCTTAACGACATCCTCCTTGATTTTAATATATCTAAAAAGAAAGCATTGTTGTGTACGCAGCAAAGCACAGGACGCACATCTATAGTCGGGCACTCTTAGCAACAGACCCTTACACAACAAGACATGCTGCCACAGAACCAGGATTATATAACGAAAGCAATCAGTAACTAGTTTTTAAAAGTGACTTTAGCAAGCAAAGTGTAGCTCCCTGAG
>Ga0123352_10004514_pt1 | contig 20530 bp, 27 predicted proteins | sample TergutLab28metaG_FD_89700 | JGI IMG/M metagenome (GOLD analysis project Ga0123352, IMG submission 89700) | Labiotermes labralis P1 segment gut microbial communities from Petit-Saut dam, French Guiana - Lab288 P1 | ecosystem: Host-associated > Arthropoda: Insects > Digestive system > Gut ...
TGGATTACTTTCAAAAACAACCACTAAGGAGTTGCGATATCACATGTACACATCCATATACACAAACAAAACACCTGTTTTGCTAGCAGAACTTGCAAACACCCCAGAAATGAAACGACTGACAGATATAGGAATGCACTGCGGCTGTGATTACACAAATCTTCCAATTTATCACCAAGTAAGATGCCACTATACAAGGTATATGCACAGCATTGGCGTAGCAAATATCGTTTGGCATTTTACACAAGACATAAAACAAGCCGTTGCGGGGCTGCTTCACGATATCTCCACACCAGCCTTTGCCCATACAATCGATTTCCTTAACGGCGACCATCTAAACCAGGAATCTACCGAAGAAAAAACCCTTCACTTTATCGAAAATTCTAAAGAAATTATGGCACTATTAAAAAAACACGCCATAAAAGTAGAAGACGTTTGCGACTATCAAAAATACCCCATAGCCGATAATAACACACCCATGCTTTCTGCCGACAGGCTAGAGTACACACTAGGTAACGGCTACATTATATATAATGAAGACTTGAGTGAAATACAGGATATTTACAATAATTTAACCGTAACAAAAAACGAAAACCACATTGATGAACTATGCTTTAAATCCCAGGCAACTGCAAAAAAATTTGTAGACATTTCCTTACGCAACTCCTATTTGTATGTAACTGATGAAGAACGCCTGGTGATGCAATACTTAGCAGACATTATCCAGCTTGCAATAAGCACCAGCGTTTTATTATTTGACGATTTATTTACAACAGAAAGTAATGTAATAAGCAAATTAAAACGCAGCAATAAAACCTCCAAATTGTGGGATACTTATACAAAAATATCAGCCGTCTCCACTACCGATAATAGAAAATCGGATGTATATTGCGTAAACATCCCCGCAAAAAAGCGATATATTGACCCATTGGTATTAACAGAAACAAGTCCAAAACGTATCTCAAGCATAGACAACGCAACCAAAAACAAAATTGATGAATTTTTAAATTTAGATTTTGACAAATGGATATATGCAACATGACGTAATGCTGTCACGTTTCACCTGCTAGGATAAGCAAAAAAAGGATTGATGTTAAATGATTTTTGACACCGCAAAATTTCTTAAAGATGTTGTTACGCAAAACGCAAATGACTTGCCGAAACACTTTACCCCAAACGCTGTAATTTACTGGCACTGTTCTAACGAGCAATTAACAGTTGATGAGTATGTAAAAGCAAATTGCGAATATCCCGGCAACTGGGAAGGTACCGTTGAACGAACCGAAAAAATAGAAGGCGGCATGGTTATTGCCTCCAGAATATCCTCCGGCAAAGACACATTTCTTATAACAGCCTTTGCGAAGTTGGAAAAAGGCAAAATATCACGCTTAGACGAATACTATTCCGAATGTGGACCTGTGCCCCAGTGGAGGCAAGAAATGAAAATTGGAAAACCTATTAAAGTGTAGGAGAGACAACTCATGCCGGATTTATTAAAAAACATGTATAACCCAGAATCACTGCAAAAACTAGCCATGGATATTAAATCCGCCTACAATCCCTTCCAAGTGGATGAATTTTTAAAATCAACAATGGACAAAACCTGGGACAGCTTAGAGTTAAAAGCCAGAGGCCGGCAAATAAGCATAAACTTGGGAAAGTACCTGCCATCAAATTACAGCGAGGCGATCAGCATTATTGACAAATTAATAGCAAACTACGGCAGTTGGATAGACGATACCTTTAATATGTTCTTTTTAGATTTTATCGAGGTTTTTGGCCAAGATAAAATAAATTGGGATATATCTATCAATGCCATAGAAAGATATACCCCATATGCCTCCGGAGAATTTGCCGTACGCCCTTTCATCATTAACCACGAAGAACGAATGATGGCACAAATGTATGCATGGGCAAAACACGAAAACGAACACGTTAGAAGACTTGCCAGCGAAGGCTGCCGCCCTGCGCTGCCATGGGCACAAGCCCTACCGAAATATAAAAAAGACCCCTCGCCCATTCTTCCAATACTGGAACAACTAAAAACAGACGACTCTGTATGGGTGCGAAAGAGCGTCGCCAATAATCTAAACGACATCTCCAAAACACATCCAGACTTAGTAGTATCCATTGCAAGAGACTGGTATGGTAAAAATGAACATACTGATTGGATAGTAAAGCACGGCTGTCGAACCTTGCTTAAAAAAGGAAACCGTGAAGCATTAGCCATTTTCGGATATGACAACGCCAATGCCATAGATATTAGCGACTTTTGCTTAGAGGCAACATCTATCACAATTGGAGAAGACATCATCTTTTCATTTTCAATTCTAGCAAAGAGTGCCACAAAGGTAAGGCTGGAATATGGAATCGACTATGTAAAGAACAACAATAAAAAAAGCAGAAAAATATTCAAAATATCAGAAATATCATTAAAAGAAAATGAGAAAAGATCCTATGCCAAAAAACACCCATTTGCAGATGTAAGCGTAAGAAAACACTACCCTGGCACACACACAATAACACTCATTGTTAATGGCACAGAGCAAAAAAAATTAGATTTTGAGCTACTTGAAAAAACAAAAGCCTAAGTGTAATATAAGTAAAAAATACTCAGGAGGTTTAAAAAAATGGGGAACATAAGAAAGTATGTATCAGAGTTTATTGGCACGTTTGTATTAGTATTTATGGGTTGCGGCAGCGCCATATTTTTGGGCGCCGGCGCACCTGGCGGTCATCTTGCCGTTGCGCTTGCATTTGGCCTTTCTATCGTGGCAATGGCATATGTAATTGGCGGTATTTCCGGGTGCCATATTAACCCTGCGGTTTCTCTCTCCATGCTCATTAACAAAAAAATAGACCCTGGACAATTTATTGGTTACGTTATTTCCCAAATAATTGGCGCCATAGCAGCCGCTGCACTATTGCAAGCATTATTGGCAATGTCCGGCCTCACAGATCTTACTGGCGGCCTTGGCACAAACGGATTTGCCAATGTCGGGCTTGGCGGTGCATTTATTGTTGAAATAGTACTAACCTTTATTTTTGTTTTTGTTATTCTTGGTGTTGTTTCCGACAGTTCTAAAAGCAATGTTGCAGGCATTGTAATTGGCCTTACACTCACATTTGTTCACATTGTCGGCATTCCACTCACCGGCACCTCTGTAAATCCTGCGCGTAGCATTGGCCCTGCTATTTTTGCCGGAGGCGATGCCCTTAGCCAATTGTGGGTGTTTATTGTTGCACCTTTAATCGGTGCTGCATTAGCAGCAATTGTGTTTAAATGGTTAATGCCTAAAAAATAATGAACCGCGCCCAAAAAGGTTTTACCCTACTGGAATTAACAGTAGCCCTTTCTGTTTGGATGGTATTATCCTTAGGTGTTTTTGTCCTATGGCAACACGCATCAAATACTACTTTTGGCCTACTAACTCACCAAAATGCCTTTGAAAATGCCCGCGCTTCTATGGATGTACTAATAATGAACATTCAAATGGCAAATGATATAGTATTGGACACAGATAATAATGACGTGTTAAGAACCTTAATCGTTCCAGGACGCAACCCTCAAGGGATAATACACCCTTTCCGTTTTGAGTTTAACGTAAATGCCCCACCCGGAACACCCATGCATCAAGTGTTGGCCTTTGGCCAAGGTGCCGAAAACGCCTTTGCATTAAATATATCGCGCATATACATGGTTTATGTACCCGGCCTACGCATTGACATAACCATACAAACTGCTTGCGACTATCCAATTATATTGCATGGCAGTGTAGACGTGCGGCATAAAAATGTAGTAGTGAGCTAAATAGTACAAGAATAAATTCAGTTGGTGGCAGAACGCCACCAACTGAATCACAAATATCTTTCTTAGCAGAAGTGAGCATAAGCTGCAAAGAAAGATATTTTTGTTAAGGATATAATAACCATCAAGGAGGTGATTACAAATGGATTGGTTTAAAAGAATGAACTCGGCTATGGACTATATCGAAAATAATTTAACAGGAAGTATAGAACTTGAAAAAGCCGCAAAACTCGCTTGCTGTTCTGAATATCATTTTCACAGGATATTTACGTTAATTACAAATATACCGCTCATGGAATATGTACGCCGCAGAAGAATGAGTTTAGCCGCTATTGATTTGCAGCAAAAAAAGAGTAAAGTGCTTGATATTTCACTTAAATACGGATACGAGTCCCATTCCGCGTTTACGCGTGCATTTAACCATGTGCATGGAGTTTCGCCAATGTCTGCGCGCGGCAAAGGCGTAATCTTGAAATCATATCCACGTATTCATTTCCATTTTTCTGTAAAAGGAGACATCCCAATGGATTATAAAATCGAACGCAAAAAAGCATTTTCTATTTTCGGCAAATCAAAAAAGTTTAAGCATGACGTAGTGCATACAGAAGTACCCGCATTTTGGAATGGCAGCACTGCAGACGGAACAGCCGAAAGAATTCTTACGGAAGCCGGCAAAAAGCTGCCCTCAATATATGGGCCGGATATTTACGGCAGTGACGATATGCTGCTTTTTGCCGCAAATCTTGGACATGACGAGGATGGAATGGGGTATATGATATGCCAAATCAAACCTGATTGCAACGTGTCAGCTGATTTTGAAGTGATTGATATCCCCGAACTCAACTGGATTGTTTTTACAACAAAACCTGTAACCATTGAAGCCGCGACAGATGCCATACAAGATTTATGGAAGCGTTTAGGCGCAGAATGGTTTTCACAAAACCCGGAGTTTGAATATGCCAATGCACCGTCAATGGAATTGTACTACCATGCAGGCAAGGGATTATTCAAGGCTGAAGTCGCCATTCCTCTCGTTAGAAAATAACATGCCAAAGGGCGAGCACATTTGTGCCCGCCCTTTAATAAATAGTATATCACATAAAATTAAAATGCTTCCACATAAGATTTTTGCCTCTCCGTCAGCGCATCTATTTTTAAACCTAATGAAAGGAGCTTAAAAGTGGCCACATCTTCATCAATTTCTGAGGGGGCCAGGTATACGCCGGGTTTCATAGCTTTGCCATGTTCCGCCATATATTTCAATGCCTGCGCCTGAACGGCAAAACTCAAATCCATTATTTCAATCGGGTGCCCATTGTCAGCAGCAATGTTCACAAGCCGTCCTTCGGATATAAGGTTAAGCCACCTGCCGTCCTCCATTTTGTAGCCCATAATTTCCGGGCGGCGAAGCCGTATTTCACCCGCAAGTGCCTCTAAGTCCGGTATAGATATTTCACGGTTAAAATGACCGGCGTTACAAAGGACAGCACCATCCTTCATCTTCTCCATATGCCGGGCCAAAATAATGTCAGATACACCGCTAACCGTTACAAAAATATCCCCCAGGGCAGCCGCTTCATCCATAGGCATAACGGCATAGCCTTCCATATGTGCTTCCAATGCCTTTACAGGATCTACTTCCGTAATAATAACTTGCGCATCAAGACCCTTTGCCCGCATGGCAATGCCACGCCCGCACCAGCCAAACCCGGCAACCACCACGTACTTTCCGGCGATAAGCATATTCGTTCTGTGTAGTATAGCCGACCACACACTTTGCCCGGTTCCAAAGCGATTGTCAAATAAATGCTTGCACTTTGCGTCATTAACAGCAAGCATTGGGAAACGAAGCTGCCCAGCCTTTTCTCGCAACCGCAGCCGGTGGACACCCGTGGTAGTTTCCTCCGTGCCGCCTATAAGTCTGTCACCTAAGTTGCTGCACACGCCATGCAAAAGTGCCATTAAATCGCCGCCATCATCAAGGATTATATGAGGACGGCCCTTAAGCGTTTCCTTTAGATGGTTGTCATATTCTTCTTCTGTCGAACCGCGCCATGCAAATACTTCAATTCCGTGGGAAGCAAGCCCGGCACAAACATCATCTTGGGTAGATAATGGATTACAGCCTGTCACCCTTACATCTGCACCGCCTTCACGCAAGGTAAGTGCAAGATTCGCAGTTTTAGCCTCCAAGTGAATAGACATTGCAATGGTCATACCACTAAAGGGCTTTTCTTTTGCAAACCTTTTTTCCACTTCTTTTAGAACAGGCATATAGGAACGCGCCCAGTCTATTTTTAACCGACCCGCCTCAGCCAATTCTGCATTACGGATAATGCTCATGCAACTTCCTCCTTTTTGTTGTCTAATATAAGATTTATACTTAAACCCGCTGCCACCAGTACACCACCAATAATGTTCCTTATAGATATAGATTGTGTGATTATAACGTCAATCAAAACGCCAGAAAAAACCTGCCCGATGAAAATAAAAAGCGTCAGATAAAACGCCGACACTTTTACAACCACAATGTTGCCAAGTAAAACAATGCAGACGCCTAAAACGCCTCCAAGGTAAATATGCCAATTGGGATAAAGGGTAAACTCTGATAAAACAATCTCCCCCCGGCCCAATAGCATAAACACAAGCAAAGATACACAAAGCCCAATAAAATAATTGTAAAATGTGCTAACCCTCTCACTGGTTAAACCTGAAAGCTTCGCGTTTAATGTTCGCGACAAAACAATGTTAACCCCCGCTATAAACGAAACCACTACCGCTATAATTTCAAAGCTGTTTATCATCGCGGCAATACCCCCAACGATTAAAAAAAGCCCGATTAGTTTCTCTTTTGTAAATGGATGCTTTTGCATATTAAAAAAGCCGTATTGGTCTATTGCAAGGCCAGCCATACTTTGGCCAAATAATCCCAAAGCCAGTATAGCCGAAACGCTTATACGCCCGAATGAAAAATTATTAAATACTGTAGTCAATACACCGATTGCGCCGCCAAGATACAAAAACCACGCAAACCGCCCGGGGAAAAATCGCTCTCCCTTTATAAACACCACAGCAGAAATAAGTACCAGCCCAACAATGTGAATAATGACTGTAGCAGAATATACGCCATACTGCGTAGTAAGACCGCCATTGAAAGCGACCATGACGGAAATCAATACCCCCATCAACAGGGAAAGTAAATAAAACAATATCGCCACCTCCTATAGCAATTCAAGCTAATTGTCTATATCCCCTATTATAACGGTGCCATTGACTAACCCATATGACATATGGCATATTTAGCAAAAGGAAGGTGAGTGGCATGGAAAAAAAGCCGTTGAACAATGCTGACAAAGCACTGCTAAACCAATATGGATTAGATGGGACAAGCTTAACGAAAGCACAACATTTTTCATTTGCACAAGGTGAATATCTTTCCCGGGAAGGCGAAGCCCTTCACTGCCTCTATTTTGTTGTTTCCGGCAAAGCCAAAGTAATGCTCAGCCTTTCTGATGGAAAGCAGTTACTGCTTGCCTATTTTATTTCTAAAGGCATTATTGGTGACATAGAACTAATGACTAATGTACAAACCCACCAAGCCACCCTACAGGCTGTTACAGACTTCAACTGTATTGCCCTGCCCCTTAACGCATATAAAGCCATGCTCAAAAGTAACAACACATTCATCAATCATATCGGCAAAGAACTTGCCGAAAAACTAATGCAACGCGCCATAAACGGAGCGATAAATACCCTGCAGCCCCTAGAAGCCCGCCTAAGTGCCTATATAATGCAAACGGCTGTAGACGCACATTTTAGTGAACAATTAACAGATGTCGCTGTAATGGTAGGCGCAAGCTACCGCCATTTGCTCCGTTGTATCGAAAACCTATGCCATAAGCGCATATTACACAAGGGAACCAAGAGTTACCATATAGTCAACCGGCAAGCCCTGCAATCAATGGCCGGTGATTTGTATGTACTGCATTAGCCGCATGTGTATGCTATAATCTTCCCACGCAATAATTTTCCAAAGGAGAGTGACCAATGGTTATATTAATTGGCGGCGTAGGATACGCCGGTAAAACATTCATGGCCCAACATCTACTTGAAAAATACAAATATCCTTATTTGTCTATCGACCACTTAAAAATGGGATTATATCATGCCGACATTGAATGCGGATTTACACCTACTAATAGTTTAGAGCAAATTAGCAATAAACTCTGGCCTATATTAAAAGGCATAATTACCACATGCATCCAAAATAAACAAAACTTAATAGTTGAAGGCGGTTACTTATTTCCTCAACAAATTAATGAACTAGAAAGTGAATACCTGAAGGAAATAATATCGTTTTACTTAGGATTCTCTGATTCATACATTGAAAAATATTTTCATTCAAACGTTCAAAAATATCGCTCTGTTATTGAAGAACGAGGGTATGAATGTGAAGATACCATGGAAGATTACATTATGCAAAATAGGGAACAAAAAGAACTTTGTGAAAAATATAATGCAAAGTATTTTGAAATTAATGAAAACTATGAAGTGGAGAGAAATTTTATTTTCTATTGGATTCATGAGCAATTATGCAATAGGCAGGTCACGACTTCCTAATTTCCACCATCCTTGGCAATTTTCTAAAGCTTGGCACAAACATAATTAGCACACCTATCAAAACATAACTTGCCCCTTGAAAGATGAAAATATGGTCTACTACAGGCACAACACTTCCTAAAAACCCCCCAGCCAATGCACCCATCGTAACAGCCATTGCCACAAATGTCGTAGATATTGTAGCCACACGCCCCACCATATCTTCTGGAGGAATTTTCTGGTTTAGGGAATCAAAAATGATGCTGATTGACGCAGCTAAAGCAACATAAATGACTATTGTAATAAGTCCGCCTATATATAAATTAGGTAAAACAAGTACAAAAACAATGCGCACTACACCCGCAAGCAGAAACAGCGTGAAAGCAAACCGCCCAAGTTTAAATTTGCTCCCCATCACACCCATAAAATAAGAAGCAACAATCCCGCCGATTAAACCCATGACGGAAAAAACAATATACCCCTGTGCACCAACATAGTATTCAAGAAGCATAGGCCTGTTGATATATGCAATTTCCCCAAAAAAATCCATTGCCACAAGTGCAATTGTTATATAAAGCAAAATATTACGCCTGATAAATTGAACGCCTTCTTTTAAGTCCGAAAGATATTTTAGAGAAGGCGCTTTTTTTATGCTTTTACTCGCAACAGGGTTTCTCAAAAACAGAGAAACCGCGAATGTAATTGCCAAAAAAACTGCGGAAAAGCCGTAAAGAAAGCCGAAATTAATATTATCTCGTAAAGAGTTAAACAGTATAACGGCAATGACAACACCACCAGCCATTGCGATAATATTTATAAGAGAGTTTGCCTCCATTATCTTTTCTTCCGAAACAATTTGCGGCAATAATGCGGTGCCTGCAGGGTTTTCAAATAATGCGGCTATGTTATACAAAAATATAACAGCAAACATAAATGGCGCACCAAAACCCTCCTGCAAAGGGGTAAACGCAAGCAAAGACAGCACCAAAAATTCTAAAAATGTTGTAAAACGCATGATAGCTATTTTATTATACCTATCTACAATTGGGCCAACAGCGAAAGAAAATATACGTGGTGCCGCCATCAAAAAACCGGCAATACCCGTATATATTGGGTTCTCATAAATAAGATGCACAGAAAGCAGGATAAACATGGAAAACATACTGCCCCCAATGGCTGAAAAAAATTGGTACATCAAAAAAACACGATACATTTTATTTTGTTTAAGCAAAGTAAGCACGCAGCAAAACTCCTATCTAAAATGATTAGTTCAAGTGGTGGCGCTCCGCCACCACTTGAATTCTCTATCCCACTATTAAGTAATTATTTGACAATATATCCAGTACTTTCTCTTCCCATATGTGGATTTCCTCATAAGCGTCAGACATTACGGCAATAGACGCCAGCCCATGAATCATTGCCCACTGAGCAATGACAGTTTTCTCCCGCAGCCCTTGAGGATAATCCGTTGCGTCAAACATTTTTTGCATAAATTCTATGTAGAAATCATAAGGCTCATATGCATGCCCATCACCTACAACAATATCCGAATGAATAAAGATAAACCGAAAGTACTCCGGATTTCGTGCAAAAAACAATACATAAGCACAGCCCATACAACAAAGCCCCTCAGGCGTTTCTCCCAATTCAGTTACCGACTTTTTCAATACAGCAGCAAATTGATCTGTAATGTGCTTTTCAATATCTGAAAGAAGCGCTTCTTTATTAGCAAAATGGCTATAGGGTGCCGCATGGCTAACATCACAAGCCGCCGCAACCTTGCGCAAGGATAGACTTTTTGCACCATGCGCGTTAATAAATTCGATTCCTTTTTGAATCATCACTGTGCGCAAGTCTCCATGGTGGTATGATTTAGTTTTCATAAAAACCTCCAATCTTGACAGCGTCAAGATTTTAACAAACTATCTTTACGCTGTCAAGATATACTTTCATTTGTTATTCCTTTATCAACGCATACAACTTTTCCATCGCACAATGAAGCCCGCCTACTGCGTCTATAATGCCCTCAGTCACAGCTTCTTCTCCAATTAAAATGGTTCCTACATCCTGTGCCATAGAGCTTGTATCCATCATAAGCCTTGTAAGGCTTTCATCGCTTATTTTTGAATGCTTTAAAATAAAATCCTGCACCCTGTCTTGGGTTTTGTTAAAATATTCATAAGTTTGTGGCGCACCAACAATTGTACCGTTTATGCGCACAGGGTGAATTGTCATTGTTGCGGATGGCGCTATAAATGAGTATCGCGCAGACACCGCAAGCGGCACACCAATAGAGTGCCCACCACCCAGCACCAAGGACACGGTGGGTTTTCCCAAATGTGCAATAAGTTCCGACAGTGCAAGACCAGCTTCTACATCGCCGCCCATTGTATTTAATAAAATGAGCAAACCATCTACTTTCGGGTTTTCGGCACAGGCCACTAACTGCGGGATTACATGCTCATATTTAGTCGCTTTATTGGTTGGGGGCAAAAGCACATGCCCCTCTATCTGGCCTATAATTGTTAAAAACTGAATAATGCCTCGCGGATTCTCCATAGATGGTGATACAACTGTAGCTTCCGGCTGGGGGGCCGGATTGTGGTTTTGACATTCATCATCATTATCTTCGTTATTTAAAATCCCATGCACTATGGTAGATGGAAAAATGTCTTTCTTTTTAAATGGCAGTGTTGCATGGCTTGTTAAAACCGCTTCATTAAATGGCTTCATATTAGGCGACTCCTTATATTTTGGAATATAGTTTGCACATAGTCTTTGTCATTTGCGCAGAAATATGCTAAGCTTACACTAATTTCACATATTCGAAAGGAGAATTCCTATGCCTTATTTAGACATTCGTTCATCAAAACCTATTGATGAAACAACCAGAAACAACCTTCAATTAGAAATTTGCAAAATCATGCCTGTGCTGCCTGGCAAAAACGTATCAAACACTGTCATTTGCATTTCCGACACTTGCACCATGTACAATGAAATGCAGCCTATCCAAGCTGTATTTATTGACGTACGGCTTTATAAAGCATCTCCCGAAGACAGCAAAAAAGAATTTGCCAAACAACTGACAGCAATTTTTGAATCTGTACTGCAAATTCCACCGCCTAAGGTGCAAATCAACTTTTTCGAACAGCCAAACTGGGCCGTAAATGGAGATTATTTTTAGCCAAAATATATGGGCAGGAGGTTTACACACATGGATAACAATGAAGAATTAAAGGAAGAAGAATTAAAAGAAGAATTAAAAGAAGAATTAAAAGAAGAAGAACTAGAAAAAGACTCCCAAAGCAATAAGTGCAAAGACTCCGATGAAAACTACATGATGGAAGGCATGATGTTCGGCATGCTTGCCGGCGTAGTTTTCGGCAGTATTTTTGAAAACCTTGGCCTATCCACAGGCCTCGGCCTTGTTTTTGGAATGCTTATTGGAATGCTTATAAAGAAAAAGAAATAGCGTAGCCTCTACGCTATTTTTTTCTACAGTCATTTATTAACAAAAGGAGCTGCCACATATGACTACCACAAAACACGCATTACAAATCGTAATAGACGATGTAGGCTGGTTTACCGGCCACGATGAAAGCAAACAAAACAGACCCTTTCGCACAGGTGTTAACCGCAAACATGTGCTGCAAGACTATATAGCCATTGCCGAACTAGGTAAACGGCTTGGCGTACGCCCGGTTATTGCCATGGTCATAGGCGACTGGGACAGAGACAACATCCTAAAAGACATCACCGGCGCAACCTGGGATGGCGACAAATGGGATAACCGGGAAAACATCAAGCAATATCAAACCCAGCTAGAATCTATCATTGACTTCCTAAACAACAATCAAGACTATTTTGAAATATCCATGCATGGCTTACAGCACGAATATTGGACAAACGGCATGATGACCCGCTCCCAATACTTCGACCACAATAAATACAGGGAAGGCAACGGTAAGTTTATGCGCCCCTACGATATTGTAAATTCCCATGTAGATGCCTTCTTCAAAATACTAGATCGTAATGGCGTAAAAGCGAAAGTACGCACCATCGTCCCCCCCAATTTTAATTATGAATGCGGCGAAAATGGTAATGCCGGAGATATGAGCAAAATCCTTAAAAACTATGGGCTAGAATATGTAAACACCCCATTTAGCATGCTGCAAGGCGCACCCGATTCTACACTGCATTACGAAGAAGCCGGGCTAACCTTCATCGACCGTGGCCCAGACGATATTCGGTGGAACGCCACTAACATTTGGCCGACAAAAGATGTACACAGGCCTACTTTTGGGCTGCATTGGGCCAATATCCTTGGCGCAAACCACGCCGACAACCTAGGGGTGGTAGATAAATGGGTAGCATTTTTCCAAGGCCAGGTGGCTAAGGGTAATATCACCCTGGCAAAGGATATAAAAGAATGTGCAGAACAGCTTATGCAAGCTTGAAGATGGGGTTGATCCGTTGCCTGGCGAATTCAATATGAAATATTGACAGTCGACCATGGAAAGTATATACTTGTATTAACTTTCAAGCAGGAGGGTTTTACATGTTATCTCAAGTATCAAAATGGGGAAATTCACAAGGCATTAGGATTTCTAAAAAATTACTGCAAAGCGCACATATCAGTATTAATGATGAGGTCGAAATTAAGGCAATAGATAATAAACTCATCATCATACCTACGGCCAATAAAACCCTCGATTGGTATCTTGAAGGTTATGACGATGAGCTTGATAGATATGATTGGGGTAGTTCTGACAAGCCCAGAGGGCGTGAGTTAATATGAGACAAGGTGATATTATTTGGGTGGATTTTGACCCGACAAAAGGTAGAGAACAGGCAGGCTACCGTCCTGCCGTAGTTATCAGCCAAACAGCATACAACCAAAAACGTAACCTTGCTTTCATCTGTCCTATAACCAGCAGCACAAGACCATTGCGTTTGCGCGTTTTATTAGATGATAGAACACAAACACAAGGCGATATAATCTGCGAACAGGTTAGAGCCATTGATTTATTGGCTAGAAAATGCAAAATCATAGAGCCTCTTCCAAAAGACTTACTTAAACAGGTCTTAGAAGCCATATCCGTTATTATCGCATTAGAAGATGGGGAGTAAAGAGAAAGACCAAAATAAGTAGGCATGTTATGTAAATACCCATACTTTTCTGTTAACTTTTATATTTATAGTTTTCATATTTAAACGTGTTAGATGGCAGGTTATACGGCCATTTCTGGCACGTTTTGTTTTGCCATCTACTAGCCGTAATTTATTTTGCCGTAAAGGAGGGGGGCGGAATGGGATAAAAGTTATAAATACATAAATAGTTTCGCACAATTTATTACGACCATTTTGTTGCATTAGGGGCACCCATTTAGTTATAATATACACGTATTCTGATTTGTTAAAGCAACGTAATGCAGCTGGTAACAAATGGTTGCCAGCTGCGTTATCCAAAATCACATTAAGTTTCGATAATTACCGGTGGCAGACTAATCGCCCTAAACACCGCATTTATGCCTGGGAATGTGCCATGGCCTTCAAAAAATATTTTTGTCAATACCGCTCTCACTCCACGTGCTATATCCGCGTCCGATAAGCCTTCGAAACAAAAATCGCCACACTCCCAATCGCTGTTTGGGATAAGGTACGTTTTTGCAGTCTCTGCCAAAACCTTATTAGGCAACTTTACACATCCAAGGAACTCAGCATAGGTTAGATCCATTTTATGTTCCTTTCTTTTATGTGGCCCCTGGCTATCCTGATTGTTTTTCGGAGAAAACTTCAGATATGTTAGCTGGGGGATTTTTTATTGTTTTGCTGTGGTTGTGTCCACGCACATTTACACTCGATACGTGAGGGAATGCCATCATGGAGGACCATCTGGACCATCACCTCCTCCGAAAGCAACAATAATATTACATTCGCACTCAATACATGGCGGCGGAAAGCTACGCGGCGGCCCCCCTGGACCACAACCTCCTCCAGCATAAATAGTGACACTAAGACTAAATGCCATAATTAGTGCCAGTATAAGGCTTACAAGTTTTTTTCTCATTCAAAATCACCCCCCTCCATCATTCTTGCATAAATACTGCGAGAGACGTCTGACATTTGCATCGCTTTTTTTGCAAATCCACTACCCCTACCTTCAAAATATTCTCTAACAGCCTCACTATATACTAATGCAGCATAAAATGAAAATGTTTTTAGCAAATATGGTATTGTCACACCCTCTATATGTTGGGTCGATGTATGGTCACTTAAAGATATAAGATGTTCTGCAGATTCAAAAAGAGTTGTGTACATTTCACTTCCTTTTGCCAGCTTTTTTCCCTCTTCTATCAATTGCATACATAACGTATTGTACTTCATATCTATATAACACAGTACTTTTAGATATAAGACCTCCATATAATTTGTTTCGCCTTCTTCAAAGCATTCCAAAGCCTTATCCAGATACTCTATAGCGCTGTTACCTGCACCAGCTGCTTTATACATAAACCCATAATCATAAAAAACCACACCCATATAGCGTCTGTTATTCATAAGTCTGGCTTTTGTAAGGCATTTTCTCAAAAGTGATTTTGCACTTTGCAAGCGATTCAATCGTATATAATTTCTGGCAAGCATACTATTTACCAATAGTTCTATATGCTCATCAGATTCTTCACCCGAGAACATTTCATGCCATTTTTCTAAAAGATCAATAGAGCGTACGAGAAACCCAAGCTTCATTAAGCAGCGCGCTATATTAAAATGCAACACATCATACCCTTTATAGCCAAGCTTAACCAGCTTACTAGCTTTAAGGAAGAATTCCATGGCCACTTCCTCATTAAAACGCCTCATGTTGAGTGCACCCATATTGCAATAGTAGTAGTAAATAATTTCGTCATCTACCTCTTGTAAGCTTTCCTCTATAGTTTTTAAAATTTCGGCGGATTCATCAAACTTACCCTCTGCTATTAATAATCGACAGTCAAACAAATCATAATAGGTGTTTAGTTCACGTTCAAATGGCAAATACTTGATATCGGATAATTCTTCTCGCATTTCTTTTGCTTCATCAAGTTTCCACTCAGAAATAAGGTCATAAAAAGCACACAGCTTATCCTTAAAAACTTTACGCTCTGGTTCAAACAATGGCATTTTTTCTATCCCTAAAACTTCTCTTATCTTCAACAACGTATCGGCGTTACAAGTCGCCCTTCCCTTCTCTATATGGCTAATCTGACCAATAGTGTATAGTGCGGGAATTGCTACTAATTTTTGCGACATTTTCCTGGCTTGTCTTACTTGTCTCAGTTTTTCGCCTAGTGGCAGGGTCTCATTATCTCGCATATGTACCACCTCACTAAAATTATTATTCGGAAACCTAGCTCCCGCAACTAGATAATTTAATTTACATCCAGCTGTAGTACTATATTAAAAGAAAAATGCAGTTTCGTCTATACAGTTATAACAATTTGTCGAATAAAGTTTTTACAAGCACGCCAAATAACAATTTTTTCTTTATAAAAAATCCAGAGGGCTATCAAAGGGGCAGCTAGGCGATAAATTGTTCGATTTTTTATTGACTTACATATCCAACATCTCTATAATTTCAAATAAGCACTGCGCGTAAGGGCATCTTTTTGTGGGCTTGCTAACCGGAAAGGAGGGTTGAAAAATCCAACTTGAAGGGAGGCGGCATATATGACGGTATACGAAACATTTACGTTATTGTTCCAAGCCGGGCTGTTTTTTCTGGCTCTGTTAATGTATATCGAAACGAAAAACACAAAAAAGTAACCAGCCATCCGCGCAAAGGTAAGCTAGTTACTTTTTATACCATACTTTAGCAAGCCTACCGCCCTTATAGCGGTTAGTGCCCAGGAGAACGTTTCGCGCGTTCTCCGTTTTTTATTGTAACTATATTATATGCTTTGTATACATAAATGTAAACCCATATAGCGTAATAACAGGGATTCGATTATTCGTGACGCTTTGAAGTGACTGATTTCAGTTGGTAACGATTTGACACCAACTGAATTTTTCAAATAAAAAATCCAAGTACCCAAAGTTGTGGTAAAATGACTGCACTTGCACACCTAATAAAATTTAAGAAAAAAATCTCATATCAGGCGGTGTTATCATGGACATAATTATAATTCACGGTGCTCCTGGAAATGGAAAAACAACCATATCAAAAAAGCTGCACGAGGCCTTAAAAAGCCCATGGTTCGAATTTGGCTGGATACCAGAATTTCGCATGCTAAACCCTTATACAGAAATATCCTTCAAAGACGAAGAAACAATGTCTTTCGAAAATTTAGTATTAGTATGCCGCAACTATATAAAACATAAATTTAAAAACATCATAATTTCTGACCTAAACGATAAAAGAATACTAGACATACCCACCGTATTCAACAACCACTCTCATATTATCTTCACTCTATATTCCGAAAACAACGATATTATTAAAGACCGCATACTAAAAAGAGACAACACAAACACATATAAAGATTTTGACCAAGCAATAAAAATAAACAACACAATAAAACAACGCCCCACATTACCCAACGAATATAGAATAAGAACAGACAACCACTCAGCAAATGAAGTTACTAACCAAGTTTTGCAGTTATTAAACAACCACCAGTTTAATCAAACATTCAGCCATAAAGATCACAATCCTAACAATTATTTTTCATACACAGATTAAATCTATAATAATTCATACTTAGGAGGTTTCCATCATGGAAAAAAACAAAAGCATCGCAATTATTCCAGAGGAACTACTGTCAGTTCTAAAGGAGGAACCCGAAGCAAAAGAATTTTTCAACAACCTATCAGACGGTTACAAACGAGGATATTGCGACTGGGTAGGCGGTGCAAAGCAGCAAACCACACGCGAAACAAGAGCAGGAAAAGCACTGCTTATGTTAAAAAACAAACAAAAAACCTTAAAAACATGATTTGCTCTGCATTCTTTTGTTACATCTATCACATAATAATTATAGAAGCTTAAAACAAATCTGAATGCGTGCCGGTAGACGTTAAAACAAGCACCAAAACCCCATGATCTATTTCATACGTCATCGTCCTCATCCGATAATAAATCGGCACGTAAATCATCCATGTTTGTAAATGATTTAGCTGTTGGGTCATGAAGCAATTGTTCCGCTTCTGCTATCGCTGCCTGCGTCACAGGATTAGGCTTATAACGCACGATTTCAAAAGGAAAACCTCCCCGCATCAGTGACTGTCGTAAAAATACATTCACCGCATCAGTAACAGTTAAACCAAAACTCCCAAAGAGCTCTTCCGCGTCTGCCTTGATTTCTGGCTCTATTCTTAAATTCATAACTGCTGATCTTGACATATTAATCACCTCAAAAATACGGTATCACATTACTCATACTTTTGCAACACATTGTGAATATTAAAAATAAATATTTCTCTATATTATACACCCCATCCATCACAAGGAGGTCTTGTCATGCCCCTATTCCATAGAACAATCATAACCAAAAGAAAAATACGGAACATCCTCATTGCCCTACTCCTATGCGCAGCAGGATACATTTTACTTGCATTGCTGCCATATGTCGGCCGCCTATACGTAAGTGCAGAAACCCATGATGATTTTTCTATGGAAAGTTTTTTCGGCAGCTACATAATACCCGAACAGGTTATGCTGCTAGATGACCCCCATGATGCCTTTTTTCATAGAGTTAACATAATCTCCGCCGCAGAACATCAAATATTTGTCGCTTCATATTCTATTTCAGAGGGCGCATCCACAGATATTTTTATAGGTGCATTACTTGCCGCCGCAGACAGAGGTGTGAAAGTAACACTAATGACAAATGAAATAATCGGCGGAATGTCAATAGAATACAGGCGCGTATTAGCAGGCCATGAAAACATCAATATTTATTGGTTTAATCCCTTAGAACTTTTAAGCCCTCAATATATAAACGCAATTTTTCACGATAAATATATTACGGTAGACAATCGGTTTCTTATATTAGGCGGCAGAAACATCGGGGATAGATTTTTCAACCCTGAATGTTTTGATGGCTCTGTAACATTAGACATAGATGTTTTAGTATACAACACCGATACAAATTTTACGGGTACTATCGCTGATGTAAACAGCTATTTCTTAAGCAAGGTAAACTCCCCCCGAACAAGTTTATTCACCCGGGAAAGACGCAGCAATTGGGACGCACAAAAAACATACTACATCAATATCTACAACAATTATAACGCCACTTTAAAAACCGAAGCATTCGATTACCTTTCAAATACCATAACCACAAACCAAATAACCTTACTAACAAATAACTTTGAAACAGCAAAAAAAGAAAGCATTGTAGCATACAACTTGCTAATGATAGCAAAAAACAGCCAGTCAGTAATTGCCCAATCCCCTTATTTCTCAATGACACGCACAAGCATTGATTTGTTTGGCGAAACGATCAAAAACATAGATTTCACATTATTAACCAACTCCCTTGCATCCACCCCAAATCTACCTGCATTTTCAAATTACTATGTAAACCGGCGATATATCCTGCAAACAACAGGTATCACAATCTATGAATACCAATGCACAAACTCATCCCTCCACGGCAAAGTCTACCTATTTGATGGACGGCTAACAGCCATAGGTTCCTTCAATTTAAACGAAAGAAGCATGCGTTCCGATACAGAATCTACGCTTGTAATCCATAGCGAAGAATTTTGGAATGTGACAATGGAAGTCATCAATAATTTCATGTCCATGAGTTTACGCGTAGGTACCGATAACAGATATATTCCAAGGGATGGCGTTGAAGAAGCCCAGGTTCCACGAGGGAAAAGAACCCTGTATATTGCAGCCGGTCATTTACTAAGAAGTTTTCGGTTTATGTTTTAGCCGTAAAAATACTTGGAAAATATCATAAAATAGGGTACAATGGTGTGTGTTGTAACAGGTCTATTTATAATTACAAAATAGAAATATAATTTCACAATGAGAGGAATGGTTCTAAACATGGCGCAATCGAATTTCGACACCGCGTTATATGACAAGCTGGATGCTTATATCGACGGCTTGCCATCTAAGCAGGGCGCATTAGTTTCTGTTTTGCACGAAGCACAAGGCATTTTTAAATACCTGCCTATAGAAGTGCAAACACATATCGCCCACAAGTTAGACATCCCGGCAAGTAAGGTTTATGGAGTAGTTACATTCTATTCATACTTTACCATGACCAAGAAAGGCGATTTTGAAATTAGCGTGTGCATGGGCACAGCATGTTATGTGCGCGGCGCAGGCAAAGTTTTGGACAAGTTTGCAGCAGACTTAAACGTGCCATCAGGCACAACAAGCGAAGACGGCAGGTGGACCCTAAACGGTCTGCGTTGTGTTGGCGCATGTGGTCTGGCTCCGGTTGTTCTTGTAAATGGCAAGGTGTACGGACGCATAGAAGAGAAAGACGTTCAAGGCATCATTGACGAGTACAAAGACAAGGAGGTAGAGGCATGAGTAAAATAAAATCACGTGACGATTTAAAAGCACTCCGGGAAAAATACAGAGGCAACGTGCTTATGCGCCTCCTAACAGACGAGTCTTTTGATGACAGAGTTGAAGTAAACGTAGGCATCGGCGATTGCGGCCTAACAAGCGGCGCAAGAGACGTTCTTAAAACAATTTTTGACGAAGTAAATGCCGCCAAACTAGATAAAGTTTCTGTAATTGCAGTAGACTGTACAGAAAATTGCGAAATCGGTGCCCCAGTAGAAATAGTAAAACCCGGTCAAACACCGATTAAATATTCAAATGTAGACGTAGCAAAGGCAAAAGAAATTGTAGCGAAAGACCTCGCAGGCTGCTGCTCTGCAGAAGTGACCACAACAAACATGAACCCAACCAGACTACAAATTCTTATTTGCGGCGGTACAGGTTGTATTTCTTCCGGCTGTTTAGACGTTGAAACCGCCCTGATCGAAAGCCTGGCAAAACACAACTTAACCGATGAAGTTATCATTTCAAAAGTAGGCTGCTTCGGCTTCTGTGAGCAAGGCCCGATTGTAAAAATTTATCCAGATAATACATTCTACGTTCGCGTAGAA
>Ga0123352_10004516_pt1 | contig 20529 bp, 8 predicted proteins | sample TergutLab28metaG_FD_89700 | JGI IMG/M metagenome (GOLD analysis project Ga0123352, IMG submission 89700) | Labiotermes labralis P1 segment gut microbial communities from Petit-Saut dam, French Guiana - Lab288 P1 | ecosystem: Host-associated > Arthropoda: Insects > Digestive system > Gut ...
GGATGTTATTTTCTGTGTTGTTCATTGGTTAATTGTGTTGTTCTATGTTGTTCTTGTATGTAAGTGTGTACTGCCACCGGGTGACCACCCAATTGCAGTTAATAAAAATATATATATATAAAAGCCAGATTAGTCGGAGACAGCGCAATGCCTCTCCGTCCAACCGTACAATTTTATGTAAAGATAGAATGTGCTATACAAGGCGATTACAGTAGTGGCTTCACCCAGTGGTATTCCTAGGACAAGGGACTTGCCACTGCATTATATGGACAACGCCTAGACGCTAAGATACAGAATACCGAAATGATAAAGTTGTGGTTATGTCATATCAGTTCAAGTTGCTGGGTGTTTCATTACATTTAACGATACCAGGTAATGGGGTGTTTTTTTTTTTGGAGAGTATTGCTTTCCTGGTACTACTATTTTCTCACGATTCGGGACAAAGTTTTAGGAATTGCAGTCTTTAAATAGCTTATAAAGTGAATGGGTGAACTACTGAAACGAGATATTTACAGACGTTTGGAGTACTCCACCTTACCGTACTTTAATCAGAAGCAAGCTGGTCGCTTCCTGTTGTTGAAACTTCACTCAAATGTCAAGTCAGCAACGACTACAGAGAATTTCAAGTCTCAGGTTAAATGAGCGGTTAACGTGAGGCGCGTGTTAAAGTCACGTGGTCTGATTTTTGAAAGTTGATGAGTACAACGTTTGAAGTCACATCCTCGCAGCAGCTTGTTTGCGCTAGTCATGCTGTGTGCCACCCACTGAGTGTCGGATTACGTCGTACCTTCCTTCCTTAAGATTCCTGCGCTGGCAGGGTGCCAACAAACAGGCGTCAAGGCTTGAATTGGCTTTGATTCAATAAAGTCAACATTTTCAATCAGCGGATTGCCTAAGAGAATCGTAACTCATGCAATCTGTTTATAATACGTACGTTACTGGAGTACGCTGATGATGTTAAAGTGATTTACGTCATGTTTGTTGTTTTATAGGTCTAAAGCATGATTGGAATAATTCCACATAACTTCGCCGTGTGATGGTTGGCACTTCGACTTTGGCCCCCAGTGTGTACGTGCTGAGTGAGACACGTCGTGGTTTTCGTTAGTTTCAAGTGAAAAATGAATTCTCACCCGCCAGCTGTACCAATAATTTTAGCACTTGTAACATTCTTACATTTAAACCTTCAAACCTGATGCCGTGTAGTTTGGTAGACACACACGGACTTTTGAGAAGTACATATATAATAGTGGGAATCTCTAATTTCGCATAGATTCACGTTGCTTTCTCAGAATATTTTGAGTGAAGAAAGTAACGAACTATAATTAGTAGGTAAATAAATCAATTTGAAATGTTACTTGAAATATTATGTACTGAATCCGAGATGCTGAATAATGTGCTGTGACTTTTCGTTGCTCTATTCTGCTGTACAACCGAAATCAAGGTGGCCATACTGTATTGCGAATAATCTGAAATCGATGTGTGTCAATGAAGGAGGAAGGTAACAGAACACAGATTTGTGTGGACTATCACTTTGCAGTGGGCGCTGGTTACACCTCAACGACCGCATGCCGACTGCAGTACAAACATGTTAAGTGTACATTTATGTATATTTCGTGATTCGGGATAGCGTAGCCGATATATCGACTCGCTACGGGCTGGACGGTCCAGGGATCGAATCCTGGTGGCGGCGAGATTTTCCCCATCCGTCAAGACCGGCTCTGGGGACCACCCAGCCTCTTATACAGTGCGCACTGGGTCTTTTCCGGGGGTAAAGCGGCCGGGGCGTGGCGTTGACAACCCATCCCAACTTTAGCGCCGAGGTTGAAGAAAGAGTAGAATTATACATCTATTCTCCCTTGGGCCTTCGTGGTCTATTACAGGGTAAATTTACATTTTTTACCTTTACATCTCTTTCACGCTGCGTGACATTTGTAACAAATAGCTAAATACGACATAGCGCAGGCACTGTAACAGAGTTCAGTTCGCATCCTTTAAATGCAGGCATGTGTTCTGAGGCCAACAGAAATGACAAACAAATAATTATGATAATTACACATTCGTTTTATGTGCATAATGTTCACAGATAGAGATTTGTAGTTTTTATTGCAAATACGGATTTATGATTTGACAAGGAGACACAGGAGTGTCAGAGAAAAGATTTTAAATTGCTTTCATGCTACTCATATTGTGCATTTTTTTTCACTGTACATAATTAATTTTTTACACTACCTTAATATTGTTCTTAGTTAGCCTGAAGATGGGCGGTTACGGCCGAAACATGTAGCCAAATATAACTTAATTGTATTATTGCCTCTTGTCTTGATGTATGTTGTGTATTGACGGTACATAATACATTATACAAATCTGATAATACACAACGGGATGGTCTCTCTCAAAAAAAGACCAAATTTATGCCCGGTTGATTTATCCCAAGGAAAGAATCCCGTTTCTCATTGACTATGAGGCTAGGTGAGCACCAAACGATTTAGAGAAGAGAAAAATCACTTGCCCCTGCCGGGATTCGACCACCGGAACCTCCAGCTCGTAGCCTTGTCACTATACAGGGGTATTGATAAGTCCTTAGCCCGACCAGGAAGGAAAGAAGTTAATGTTTCTGTCAGAATGGCGTGAATTTCCTTCGGCGCCTTGCCTTGCAGGAAAAAAAAACCTGATGACAGCTCGCGTCTCGATGTTGTTGAAATGGAGCGCGTCCCTGATATGCTTACGAGCTTGTTTCCTTCCTGGTCGGGCTAAGGACTTATCAGCACCCCGGGTACTGACTACGTTATGCAGCCCCGTATAACAAACAGAACTTCGCACAAATTGTCTCAGACTGCGTAAATGTTCATATTCGCCACTGAATTTTTGGTTTCGAAACCTAAAGTTAGAAAACAGAAAATTATGGATTGGTTTTGGATAATTGAGCTGATCCTTTAAAACGAAAACTAAAATAAAAGTCTTCAAAATTTTAAAAAGCTGCACACAAAAATATTGTCAATTTTGTACTAAGTCTAAGAGAAAAATGCATCCCTCATTAATGATAAAATAGTTATTTCATTTTATATCGTTGTCAGCAATACTCTCCAGCTCCAAAACAAGAAATCATACTCAGGACATTAAAACGGATGGAAGAAAGTGAAAGTAACCAGAAGATGGAGTATATTGCGCCGTTTACAAAATCACCATTTAGCGAATGTTTTTAGAGTGATTAATTAGAAGAAATTTAGATTGCCTTGACACGTAGCAAAAGACGTACGTGAGTACAGCAAGCAAACTTTCAGACAAGATATGTCAAAACCTGGTATTAATTCGAAGATGTCTATTTAGATTATATATAACATAAAATGGATGTTTGAGAAATGGGCTGAAATAGATTTAACTGAAAATTTAGGGTCAGTGCCCGAGCTTTTGTAAACATGGCAAATAATTTTCGGGTCCCGTAAGAGATGGGGAATATTTACCAGCTGAACGACCATCAATTTTTGAATAATAACTCCGCTCCTAGCAAGCGTTTACTTGGAAAAATCGGTTGATTAACTGAATTTCTTTCCCTGAAAACATTTCAGTAGATTTTGAAGCTTAAACTTTGTACACCATCGGCTGTTATTTTCTGTAAATGCTATTTCACGTGGCTTCAAGCAGGTAGCGTTAACACAATGGATCATTATCACATTATCACAGTAATTCTTCATGGTGGCAATGACCACTGTGTTCCACACCGATAATGATTAATACGCCTAGAGATCCGACCCCCCGTACAGTGGTGCCAACCGCTAACCGCGCAGCCACAAAGAATTTCTACTCTCATTAAAACTCACGTTAAATCAGGCGAAATGTTAAACAGCTTCACTGACAACAAAGGAAGTATCAAACAGTTTACATCAGAATATGGGGGTTGAGCATGGGGTTAACCACAAACCAGAGTGAAAAATAATGCGTTGCATAAACAGCAGCCGGAACCTTAATTGGGGTAATAACATAACAAACACCAAGTTATCAAAATAAACGTGCTGTAGCTGGAAATAAAAAATTCATATTGCAGCATGGTAATACGTTGAAATTGGACACGAACACGTGTCACTCCTAATTCCCCTGAAATGCGACATTACTTTCGAAACCACCTGTGATATAAAATGTGAAATCCTGATAAAAAGAACAAGTGAAAACTAAAATAAAATTAAAATAACACACAAGAAAAGAGAGTAGAGTTAAACAAAAAGTTAAAGGAACATAAAGCTAATGAGATAAATTTTAAAATTCTTCAAAATAATTCATTTTCCATAATATTAGACCTACAGTGAAGTGAGATGTTTGGTTAAGAAGATTAAAATTTTAATAAAAAATAAAAATGCAAAATAATGTTTAAAACATTAAGAATTGTGCTATAACGAACATAAGAAATAAATTACTGAAAAAAGCCAAATATTTTCTAGTGAAAGAAACGATAGAAGACTGCGAAGAAATACCTTTGACCGGAAGGATTACTGTATTATCAAAGGTGTTTTTTCAGTACAAACCAAAAGGAAAAAAACTCTTACAGGTATAGGAAGAATGTGCAAATTTTATCAGTGTTGTCGGAATACGCGTGGGCATAATTGGTAGCGAGACGGAGGAAGAAAAAGAACAATCGTAAAGAAAGAGGATGAAACTGGACTCGTAGTTTGTGCGCAGTCACTACAAACACTCTCCGTCAGGGAACGTAAGAGAGCTCCTTCGCCCAGACATGCGGCTAGGCGAACACATTCTCCAGAATCAGTGGACCAAATAAGCAATTTACATTCCACATTTTAAACCAACAAAATGCATGAAATATAATACAACCAAACAAATCGTAAGATAACCTTCACATTAGGTGCTAACTCCAACATGTTTTGGCACCAAGGTGCCATCTTCAGGGAGTTTATCAAAATCAAAGTAAGTACAAAGATTTATTCCAGGCGCCTGAAATACATGTTGGACTTACGATCCTTTATCTCCGTATTTAACCAACTTGATGCACAAAATTTCACAATAAGTTTTATTTCACGCCTCTACATGTTTCGAGCACACGTGCTCATCATCAGGAGGTCAAAATTGCATTACACAGCCTCTGGTACCTCCTGATGATGAGCACATGTGCTCGAAACATGTAGAAGTGTGAAATAAAACTTATTTTGAAATTTTGTTTATCAGATTGGTTAAATACTGAGATAAATATACTGAGATGCACGGTCAGCAAAACGTGAAATTTACGATCCTTTGTTGCTGATAAACTCCCTGAAGATGGCACCTTGGTGCCGAAACGTGAGTTGGCACCTAATGTGAAGGGTATCTTATGATCTGTTTGGTTGTATTTTACCTTAATATTGTTCTTAGTTGGTCTGAAGATGACCGGTTACGGCCGAAACACGTAGCCAAATATAACCTAATTGTATGATTGCATCTTGTCTTGATGTATGTTGTGTACTGATGATACATAATATATTACACAAAAATGAATTTGGTCACTTGCTGTCATCGAGCACCGAGGTTATGGATGCGTGGTGTGTACTTCTGTTCCCTCGATATACCTTCATGGCGGGCAGACAGACAACTTATATTAACCTATCGCTTAAACAACTACACACCCCCAGAGATCATACCCAATCATTTGTGATTGAGCTTAAATAGGAGATGTATCACTGGATGAATTTCCTACAAGCCCTTAATAGTGGTGGGCCGGGTAGCTCATTCGGTATAGCGACTGACTACGGGCTGGACGATCCGGGATCGAATCCCGGTAGGGACGAGATTTTCCGCCCGTCCAGACCGGCCCTGGGGCCCACCCAGTCTCCTGTACAATGGTTACCGGGTCTATCCCGGGGGTAAAGTCAGGCCGGGGCGTGCTGCTGACCACTCACCCCCTTCTAGTGCCGCGGTCATGGAAGAGTAGAGCTATACCTGTACCCAACCTCTGGGCCACACCGGGCCTGTAACGGGATCACTTTACCTTTACCATTAATAGTGACTATCAACACGATTGCTGAATGTCTTCGGAAAGATTGCAACATTCTGGGAGATAAAAAAAAAAGTAACTACAATTACTTTGAAAACATTGATGGCACTGAACCGAATCTGTCTGTCCACAGTTTCTTTTATCAAACACTTTAGCGCCGAAAGTTTGGCTTTAACATATCGAAGTGCTGCTTTCACTTGTTCAGCGATGTCATGAGTTCAAGCCAACTTTGTATAGGGCAGACTGTACTGAATAATCGATCGTGTAGCAGATTAATAACAAGTTTTAACCGCGTGGTATTGTCAACCAAGTGACGGTGTGCACAACAGGCGTGACAACGTTCCATGCCCCTTGCAAACGAACACCTGCCAAACACACACGATTCAGCAAGCTGAATTTTACACCGCTCTCCCATCATGAACTGTCCACATTCCCCCGGACACCGCACATCCTACCCACATTCAACTGTTAGAACTCAACCATTCCCTGAGATGGGAAACCGGACTTTGATTCAAGTATGATCTGTTTGTTGGAGGTGTTCAGTCCCAGTTTCGGCAGGAATCCCGCTGGCTTCCCTTATTCTTGAAGAGACTGTTTCAGTATATTATTCTACATGATCACCCTTCGTAACCTTGTTGTCCCGACGCGCACAGTCTGGCAGGTGATCCTTTTTCGGGAAACGGGTGTGGTTCAGCGAATCACATATAGTTTTAATTATTTCTTTTTACCCGTTGTTTTATTTACTCAATTTATTGTTGATAAAATGAAAAAAAGGCGTTCTGTATCGAGTTACACAACTAAATCATATTTTATTAAAATAACACAGTCACTTGTACTCCCTCACGCCACACTCGTACGCGTCTGACTTCCTTACTGGACTGCTAGTGTCCGTTATCAGCTCCTAACCGTTTCGGCGTTTAAATCTCTCCCCTCCTACCTATCACCAACGGTTATGAATATACGTCGACAGATGAACCTACAACGCACGCCCATGAACCGTCCGTAACTGACGCCAGCAATCCTAACAAACAACTATACTAAAAATGATCCGCTACAGTGTACTGAACAGCCTATTGCGTTCTGCCCTTGCGTCCCAGCACAGCTCCTATACTGTCCTCCACGACAAATAACTCATGCAGATTTAGGCCTAGAGATTTGTTAAATCTTTAAAATAAGGGTGAATATTTAAATATACAATTATATGATAACGACTATTACTAATATTAGTAACATCAATGAAGCACTAAGTGTTCCGCCCTTTTAATCATTTAACTTTACTTAATCATTATGACGTGATGTGTCTGACGTTCAGGTGACCGTGCGTCGTGATAAATTCTTATAATAAAACCAACTAGATGCACTAATTTCTCAATTTTATTTTTGGAATAAAATTCTACACGTTTCGGACAGTTCCTCTGTCCATCATCAGGAGTTTTTCACTGTAAACACAGCAATGGTATATGTCATACAGGTTTGCTGACAGCTTGCGAGCAGGATCAGAACGGAACAGCAGTTCCGTCCTGATCCTGCACACAAAGTCTCAAATGATGCTTCTAATTCCGTCATTAGGCTGACTGAAAGTTACGACACGTGATCGGTTGTGGCTATCGGGGGGCGAAGGCGTTATCCTATATTAGATTACCTTTTGTGTGTACGTAATGTTGTGCGCGTGAAAGACTGAACATTTATTGCCGAGATGAGTAACTATCAGCATCTCAGGAAAGGCCATTTGCCTTGTAATTTTGTGTCACCTCAGAAGCATACCTTAACAAACACTTAGACATAATATGGTAGAAAATCATTCGCACCAGAGAACCTCGTACATTATAATCGCCATATTTCATTTCATCGCATGACACCGTGTGTATGTAAATAGTATGCTGACTGTCAAGGAAAATGACTGTTGCAAAATTTGAGCCTGCCAGAAATGCGAGTCGTGCAATTGTAGTGTGGAGATTGTGTATAGCACTGTGATAAATTGAGCCGTTAACAACGCATGCTGGAAAAAAAGGATTAGTTCGAATATGCGGAAGAAAAGGGTTACCGCTTTGGTCATTATTAGTAACTCCCTCATGAGACCAACTCACAAACACTTCACACAAATTAGAAGCAATTTACAATAAATTGCAGAGAGGGACAGTTATGTTACCTTTCTTCTTGACAGTTTCTATTTTGGAAGTTAACTTCTGTTGGGGGTAAGAGAGTTGCAGTGGGGAGAATGGTAGAGAAAGTAGAGCAAAAACGTGGCTGAAAATTTCTTTCTTGAGGAGTAATGGTTAGAGAGTTAGGGGAGGTGAAGAAATAGGAAAGGGTGTTTATTATGTGCAGGGAGATTGGGCGGTAACTACAGGAAAATTCAAGCTTAATTTGCATGGCATTTTCACAAGGGATTTACTCTGATGAGTTTTTTGTTATTCCTGTTTGTATGTGTAACGGGAGGTGGGGACGCTTGTCCATGCTCGAACCTTCCACGACTCCAGATTCAGCCCCTATTTAGTTTGGCTATGCAAGCTTATGACATGTTCGTGAAGAACAGAAATTCTTCTCTTTTCTATACATGGACGTTATGTCGGGTTCTTTCCCTGTCAATGCTTGCTATCACTGCACATAGTTCGTGCTGAACAAACAAACTGTTATCATCCAAACATCAATGTCTGTGGCATTAATTCCGGTGTAGCTTGCACCAGTGACTTTCCGGTCGATTGCTCTTCACACTTGTGAGGGTGTGTATATATATATATATATATATACAGAGGGTTCCAATAAACTTATACACATTTTAAGAAAGGAAAAAAAAACTGTATTAAAATTGCTCTTCGAAAGAGGTGTATGTATATATAATTCTGTTCAGTCTAAAATAATCAATAATTGTTTTCAGGATAGCCAATATTTTCTTTCGTAGTTATTCGACGACGCTCTTAATAGCTGACAATGTAGTGTCGCATGGTAGTGAGTAAAGAATTAGAAACGATGTAAACGAAAGTGTTCGTTTACTGTTGAAGGTAGTATCTTGGTCTGTGTCTGGAAGGACTGAACGAAACCAAGAGAGCTCAGTGAGAATGAATTGGACTGCTTCCATCCCGCTGTGCACATATGACAAATTTTATTGAATTGAACCTTTTTTTGCAAAACACAATTGACAGTTGTATTCTACAACTGGTTACATTAGCAACATGTTTCGGCCTTGCTTGGCCATCATCAGGCTTACGAAGATTAGTTTCAAATAAGGTACATAGTGTTGCTGATGTAACCAGTTGTACAATACAACTGCCAATTGTGTTGTGCAAAAACTGTTCAATTCAATAAAATTTGTCAGTGAGAATGGTTGATATCATGACTAAGGTTGCAGCTGGGCACATCCAGACAACCACAATGCATGAATTTTTCGTACTTCCATAAAGCCTCCGACATTACTTCATTTCCGTCACTTTTGCCCTTAACAAGAGTGAGGAGTTCTGTGGACATGCCATCCCGGGCAAGACGCGGTATCCAGACGTCAGTGTAAGGAATGTTGTAAGCTCTTTGTTTCTGACACGCTTAAGATCAAACTAAATATAAGAATAGTTTGAAATGTTGTCTGTTTTACTTATAAAGCAACTTTTACTTGACGAACAGGAATATAAACCCTTACAAGGGCTTGAAAATATACCGGAGGGAAAGGCGAGCACTTGAAACAGATGGCCACTCTTCTGACGTAGTCCGCAGTATTACGTAAGGAGATCTATGTTACCTGTGTACTACGGTCTTAGTGTGTTAAAAAGTATTGAATTGAAGGAAGGAAGTAGAGGCAGGGAAATATATGTAGTGAGGGGTTTTAAGGGTTGTGTTGTCAACAAGTATTATTAGGATGGCCAAATCAATGCAGATACAGGGGCGTGGCATTTAGCATGTGTGGGGGAGAAATTTGTAAATAGTTGCCGTGAGGACGGAAGGCGTATTTGGGAGGGCGATATAACAATGTACTTTAAATAACTAATCTGGGAGATGGCGGACTTGTTGGATGGCTCAGGATAGGAATACGTGGTAGGCTGTGTGAATAAGACACTGAACATTCGGGTTTTATAAAATGTGGAAATCATCCCTAGTAGCTGGGAATCTATTAACTTCTGGATAAGAAATAAGTTCCATGGAAACAGTTATCGTAGAATGAAGTGGGAACATTATCGCTAATATTACATATGTAATTAATTATTTTTAGCAGTGTTTTGAGGTCATTTGAAGGGTTTTGGCACTTTCGTGGGGAGACTGGGGGGAAATTAAGAAGTAACTGAGTCGTGCTGACCCCTAACGCAGCCGAAATACTAACATGCTATTTACAGACCAAGACAGTAGGCTAACCCCTTATGACGAGGGACCAGCAGCTAATGGTTTTGACGTGAACAGCAGCATGGAGAGAAATGGTGAACTGATTTACGTACTGACCTTAGGAGAAATCGAAACCGGGTCATGAAGCTTTTGCTCGGTCTGATGGCACGTTATACGTAATAATGGCTGCGAGCAGTTTCAATACGCGACAGCGGTCCTAGGCTTACATAGGAGAAAACTGAAATGACATCGGCGCTTCCAGTGCTCTAAATTCCACTTGAAAACTATGTGGAGTGCCGGAAAGTTGGGCTTCGACTGAGTCGAGGGATGTGCGTGTAGGTAGTCTTTTCTGCTTCGTGTAACTTTTCGACAGTTGTTTGCCCAAAATATAAGAACTTGTGCAGTGGCGGATTGAAAGTACAAAATTTAAAGAACATTGACGTGTACATAGTTTTTCAGGCCTGCACAACGGGCAGTGTTCATATAATTGTTTTCTGATATTTGACGTCGTGCTGATATGAAAGTTGCCACAGACGTTTCGGAGAAACATACTAATTCTATCATCCGAGTGATGAAATTACGTTCACCTAGACACTGAAGTGACGTCATTTCGCTGCCCTTGAAGTGAAAGTACTATGTTCCTGTGAAATATTGATGTCAACCTGCAGCCTGTGAAGGGTTGCGGGATACCTGGAATTTTTTGTACTTTTTCATGAATATCCACAGACTGATGTGAGGGCATCTTTAAAGAGACCATAACAGTTTACTCAAAGATTATTGTCGCTGTTTGAATGTGTTTCCTTTTTTGATGTGTTTTGGACTGTGCATCATTGTGATAACTGAAGAATAAGAACCAACTAGATGCTACTTATTATTTTATTGTACTTCTTATAGGCTCAACATGTTTCGGGCACTACTATGCCCATCATCAGGAGCTCACGTCTATAATGTTGATTACCATATTGGTCGTCTCGGTCTTGGGCTGCTGTAGGTTTGAAGTTAGCTGCGGGTAGGCTGCAGGCTACAGCACGACGAGTCGTGCTGTAGCCTGCAGTCCGGACACTACTCCAAACTTCCCACAACTAACTTCCAACCTACAGCAACCCAAGAAGGAGACGACCAATGTGGTAATCAACATTATAGTCGTGAGTTCCTGATGATGGGCATAGTAGTGCCCGAAACATGTTTAGCCTATAAGAAGTACAGTAGAATAATAAGTGGCATCTAGTTGGTTTTTATTCTTCAGTGTTTCCTTTTCTCTCGCCATAGACCAAAGATAACTGACAATCGCAGTAATTAGTTTTTAAATTTTTTAAAACAAATGTGAGGAATTAGGAGATTTTGGCTGTTGAGGGAGACTCCATGGCTCATTCTCGGCGTGTAGAAATCAGTGGCCTGTAAGCCCTGTACTACTTCCCTTCATCTCCTTCCCTCTGCGGCTCCACACCGTTTGGAGCTCCGTCAGGCCACCCCAATTTTTTCCGATCCCCACTGGCTTGTCCAACTGCTTAGACGAAATGAACAGCTGGTTCTTTGGGATTTGAAACTGGCAGGGTCGATACCTGATTTGCGAAATCGAATGGCGACATTTCTCCTAGGTTTTGAGAGGATGGAGAGTAGATGATGGGGTAAAATTCCATTTGGTGTTCTGATATCTAAATTCTGTCTTGGCTCATCAGTCATCCACCTTCAAAGGCTTTTATTTCTTACGATTATTACGACCAATCGCAATGTTTGTTATTATTACTTTATATTATTGTCTCTTTTTTTTTTGTAATCACGGAGGACGCCAGATTGGATTTCGCTGACGGTTGGGTTGTTTACACTTGTTGCCCAGTGACGCACTGTGTGCGTGTGCGGCGGAGCTTCATGTGCTCTCTGGAATGTAAATGCAGACTCACTGATTCTAGTCACAAGGGCTGTTTTGTCAATTCCATACGCATTGCTCCTTCCCTGTTAAGTACGACCACAATATGTTCATAGTGAGGCGGTAGTGTCCCAGCGCAGTGTTACGGCTCTGATGGAGGGAGTGATAATGCTTCCATTCTACTTGACCGCAGCAAGCGCTAAAGGAATGTCGGGTTGGTTTGTTACAAACAGGTATAGAGCTCATATCGTTCTGTGTTACCCAAATATAATCGAAACAAACTATTCTTAATAAACCATTTGCACTATACTACGGCACTGTATCTGTAGTCAAGGACGTGAGACAGTGTACAGTGTGTGGAAGTGCATGTCAGAAGAAATATTAAGTTAAAGGTTTAACGTTGAGGTAAGAACACAAACTCTTGTTGTTATGAAGATAAACACAGTCGGTAGCCATATTGGCTCCCTTTCATAGGCCGCACAATTGCCCCATTCATTTTTTTATGCGTGCTGTTTGAAAGCTTCCCTCCCGCTTTGTGCCATAAGATGGCATTCGGGCTCTAACATCAGGGTAAAAGTGGCTGTGTTTTAATCTTGTGTGTTTTATTTGTTTCTACACTTTTTGTAGGATACATGCATTAGCTTTTTTTCTTTCAAAAGTCTTGATAGGTGACTGATTCATTAGCTAAGTGTATGTGGCCTATCATTCCTCGGGTATGTTGCATAAGAGCCGCCACCTTGTGTAAATGGACATGGGAATGTATTACTTTATAGAACTCGACCTGATCATGTAGTCGTACAGTGACGTAGTTGTTTTTCACTTTACGTTGTTGTAGTTAATTCTCATAATTTGCAATTTTCCATTTTCTATCCCAAACTCGTGACAATTCTCCATTTATGTTGGCAAGACGAGTCCATTTTCATGTTGAACTTGGATGAACATAAAGTTTGACCTTTAATAGCTTAGAGTCCTTATAGTTGAAGTGACTTTGGCTGCCGCCATTCTGACTCTAGGCCTTAGGTGACTTGTGTGAGACAAGCTTGTTAATTCAGTAAGACTGAACAACATCTTAACACAACCTACAGATCGATGATCGGCGTTTGATGTTCTGTTCGTCATGGAGCTCGTGGATCCACCACTGCAGCAGTGTTACTGCTTACTACAGTTCGTGTCTCCATCCTCTGTTTGCTTTGCACTCGACTCCGTCTCTGCTCCTCTTTCCACTCTTCTTCATCGCTGCCATATTTCTTTCTTCAGTAGATTGTAACTTTCGATTATTTTCTACGAATTACTGGGCCGAATATAGGGTAGGCACTCTTCAGCAGGTCCGTAGCAGTCTTAATCCCTTCCTTCTATTGCGGTCCTCGTTCAATCTATAATGTCCTACCGTAATGAGTTTTGGACAATTCACAATGAATTCATGTTTTTAATTTTGTTTTTACACTGCATATGAAGGTTAATTTCTACATTTATATTTGTTTCACATCATAAGGTTAAGGTTAGTGTAGGGGATTGATTCTAAGTAAGCGTGACTATTGAAAATAAATGTAAATAGCACTCTGTATGGGAGATGGTTTTTAGAAAATGTAGCACCTCTTGCAGTGACAAATCTTTCGGTGTTGAGCGGTTTCTGTCTTCCTTGCAACGTCTGGGAAGGCTTAGACTTTATATTAATAATTGTCCAACGAGATGCAACACAAAGCAGTCTATTTATTATTCTGCAAGTTCACGCTATATGTTTCAGGTGTCAACCACACCCATCATCAGGAGTACACAAAACTGTAACTACAGCCTCCGGTACCGGTCATATTTTTTGTGCAGCTACCTCCCTGCAACGTGGCCAACTTAGCCACGTTGCAGGGAGGTACCTGAGCAATACCGGAGGCTGTAGTTACAGTTTTGTGTACTCCTGATGATGGATGTGGTTGACACCCGAAGCATGTAGAGTGATCTTGCAGAATAATAAATAGACTGCTTTGTGTTGCATCTCGTTGGGCAATTATTAATATAGATCAGCGATGCACGGAACCATAAACATAAAAAACTCTGGACTTCTTTATGGCGTATAGTTGTGATAATTTACATTCATAACTGAAGTAAGTCCTCATCGCACATTTTACTGTTAAGTAGACGTAAATTTCCCGCATATACACAGCGTGTGTGGGAGTGGAGATTGAGGCCCAATAATTGTTAATCTCGGCACTACATTTAGATGAGAGCTCAGATTCACACCCCGACAGCTTTACCCTCCGGAATGAACCCGAAGTGCCTATAAAATTGGAAGCTGGGTCTGGCCAAGGAACAATCTGGAAATTTAGTAAAGTTTAACGAAAATTCGCACCCTTCAGGAAACGAAATATTTTTCTTCATATGTGCCCTCTGTAGCCTGGTCGGTCTTGTCAGTCAGCATGCTGTTGTTTTATTTAGGGCCTTCATTTTGGGGAACCTCTATCAAAAATAATTCTCCCATGTACTGGAATGATAATCATTTCTCTTATTTGTCAAAATGCAGTTTAAATCAAATTTACTTTTCCATTTACAGGGCAAGATGGGCATTTTAATACCTGCTTTATTCCTTTTTAAATTTAAACTATGTCACATTCGACGAACTTCTTCTTCGATGAATGCTCACGCGTTTAGACTTTTTATCATTTTCTTATCTGACGCCCATTTTAAAATAAACATCTTCTGTAAACATTTTAGATGTACATTGTTGCTAATGTTGCTCTTGAGGAAATGAATAAAGTTACATTTCAGCATTGTATATATAATATTTCGCCGATACGAACCAATTTGCGGCTAGGATAAATAACCCTATATATGTTCCATAATCCCAATACAAAATTAAATCAGTATCAGTTTATTACTTTTGGTGCTATGTCTACAAAAATGCAGACGGGCCGCGAACACACCGACGTGTGTTCGTGCAGAGAACGAATGACAAACCTAATACAAACAGTCAACCTTATTACAGATGCTATCGTGTTTGCTTGACATGTTTGTGAACACATGGGGGAACGCCTTAGTACGCCTTAGGGAATTCTCTCTTTGAAATTTTGAACAGTTCTAAATTTCTTCCTGACTTTTATTGTCACAACTTGTAGAGACCGTGTGACCATGTGACCTTGCACGCTCGAATTCAGTATGAGAGGACGGTGCGCTCTGCCAAGTACGAATATTTAAATGTATTTGCTATTTTGTATGTAGCAATTAGTGTTGATTTCTTAAAAACATTCGTATGTCGTCACAACGTCGAATCGTAACGACGCTGTATTTTCGAAAATTGCAATATATTGTACTACTTTCACACATAAGACATATATACGAAAGTTTTCAATAAAGCTTGCCGTACCTAGCAGGCTGGTGTAGCTGCTGCTTTCTAGACTTGTATTCTAGAGGCGAAAGTTTGGAATCTAGATCGGAACATGCTATCTTGAGATGTTTGTAGTTTATTCCAATCTCGCCAGGTAAAGGGTTTGATAATGTTCCGGTCAGGCCAAGAGTGCTTTTGAATAATATTTTACATTTCATTATTCACAGATCCTCCTAGTCTGAGATACCGAAGGAATGCTAAAAAGAATCACAAACAAATCGTAAGTGAATTAAAGGACAGGTTCTTTTGCGTGACAAAAGGGTTTTGAGTAAACCATACATTTGGGTCTGAGATTGCTGTAAAACATGAGTCACATTTGATAGGTACGAAACAAAATTAATATCTTGTGACATTTTAATTCAGCTGCCAATATCAAGCTCTGTTAGAATAAGTTACATAATTCACGTAGACGGACAGACATAGAGGCCATCCATCCTCCCACTGACACCTTTTTCCAACCGTGAACACAAAACCCCTAGAAAGAAATGAATTTTATACGAGGAGAATTCTGTAGAACATTACCCAATTCGGCAAGCTACCTTGCAGCGAGTTCCGCTGAGTGTCTCGTTTAGCCCCATCTTCCATGCTGGTTATTAATTAAAATATTCATATCCTGACACAAGAGAGTTTCCGTGATAACGTCAGGTTCTGTCATTAGGACTGTAGGATGCGGCAGGCCACGGCCCTCTCACCGATATGCACACCAGGAAACCCAACTAATATGGACAAGTTGTGCCTAGTAATTGGTTACGATACCGCCCAACGCTCGTGATGCTCACTCCCACACACCAGCTCCCACCTACTCCAGATTTCTGTCGCTGCATCTTCAATTTTCTGTCATGAATCCGACTACAGAAACTTTCGTGTCCAAGAATGGGCAACGAACATTGTTTTTGTTGCTTTTGTAAATGAGACCACAACAAAAGTTTGTTTCGGAAGCTCTGCTCTAAACCCACTCTGTGACAACAAACCTTCTGTTTGCATTAAAGTTACATTCCCCGCAGCCTAGAAGTGACATCTGAAATCCCACTTTCTCTGGTGTAAAATCTCGACAGTTGGCAGGATGTCACTCTTACCGAATATTAACAGGTCTTAAAAATGAAAATCCGCGTAAGCGTCGGGAACTTCGTCTGTCGTGTAATGTCGAAGTGGAAACGAGACATCAAAGACGACGACAACTTGGAACAAGAGAGTAAGACGGAGTAATGCAAAGTAGCTGGGATCAGGGAGTAATCTACGGCAGGCTCTGCAGCGAAAAGATAAGATGGAACAAATTGAATATTCAGCGAGAGGATTTCCGGCCGGTGCGAAACACTGTAGGCAGGGGTGTCTAAGTCTTGCATCAGCCACTATGTAAAAACAAGTTCTGGACGGAGTTGTGAGTATTCTTCCTTAATCTGTTCCCTGATTTCCGTATAGGTAATGTCATTTTATTAGGCGACTTGGCGCAGAGTGTCAAATGAGAGGTGAAATGTTATTTTAGGTCGATAGCTCATTTATTCTTGTAAATAATTGAGCATCACCATATATGCTTGGTGGAATGGAAATATAGCTTCACATCCTGTAGATTCTGGTTGTAGATTATTGATTGGCTATACGTTCTGGCCGCTTTGGCCCGGAGAAAATAATCCCTGGTGTTTTAATACTGGACGCTTCCATCTTCAGGACTTTGAGAAAATTATTTCGAGACAGCAAAGGTTTATTTAACTGGACTGCGTAAATGTTAACTTGCGTTGCTAAGTTCATACTTAATGTAGCAATAATGTAATGAAACAAATTCACCTGAATCATATTTGAAGATTCATCAGTCACAGTGTACATTATCTCCATTGTAATGACCGGCTGGATGTTGTTTAGGGATATAAATGCTACCCTTCTTAATTGAGGGTTTTCCATCCCGTTGTGCCAATATAACAATTTGTTATTTATTGTCCGTCGTACACAACACTGAGGTGCAAAGTTAAGTTATGCAACAATTAACAAAGCTACATGTTTCGACCCCTTGGAGTCATCTTCAGGCTTATAAAATATGGTATCATACAAGGTACGTCTGTTGTTGCTACCTACGGGATCCCGTGGTTTACAGTACGGTAGTTATAAAATATGTTATCTATAACAGTGATTAAAATATAGGTAAAGAACATATGATCGTGGTGAACGAGTGGAACGTAACTGCATGCAAGTGATAGGCATCTATGTACCAGCGCAGGTACATAGATGCCTATCACTTGCATGCAATTACGACCCACTCGTTCACCACGATCATTTGTTCTTTATCTATAATTTAATCACGTTTTTAGATAACATATTTTATAACTACCGTACTGTAAACCACGGGATCCCGTAAGTAGCAACAACAGACGTACCTTGTATGATACCATATTTTATAAGCCTGAAGATGACTCCAAGGGGTCGAAACATGTAGCTTTGTTAATGGTTGCATAACTTACCTTTGCACCACAGTGTTGTGTACGACGGACAATAAATAACAAATTGCTACCCTTCTTGATTATCATAACAAAACACACTAAGTCTCTATGCAGGAAAATTAAAGTTTCTTTTTATGTATATATTAATAATTGTCCAACGAGATGCAACACAAAGCAGTCTATTTTTTATTCTGCAAGTTCACTCTACGTGTTTCGTGTGTCAACCACACCCATCATCAGGAGTACACAAAGCTGTTAACTACAGCCTCCGGTACTGGTCATATTTTATGTGCAGCTACCTCCCTGCAACGTGGCCAAGCCAAGATTGGCCACGTTGGAGGGAGGTAGCTGAGCAGTAGCTGACCAGTACCGGACGCTCTGGTTAAAGTTTTGTGTACTCCTGATGATGGGTGTGGTTGACACTCGAAACATGTAGAGTGAACTTGCAGAATAAAAAATAGACTGCTTTGTGTTGCATCTCGTTGGACAATTATTAATGTAGATCAGCGACGCACGGAATCATAAATATAAAATTTCTTTTTATGTGTTACTGCAGGTTGTAGATTAAAGTAACCACTATGCTTTAAAACGTTAAATATTAAAGAGGTGATCTGATAATTCACAGAAACAACGACGGGTACATTAATTTAACCCTGGTTTGTTTAATTTTGGAAATTGTCTTAAGATTTATATTGCTGTGAGTCACTTTTGACTACTTAACCCTTTAAACCAGAGTGACAATTACACGAACTGCATGTTATAACAGTAAAAAAATTCGCATTTTCCCCCCACATCTTGTTATTTTTATATCATTTTCGCGCTGGATTACACCGTTACTAAACTTTATTTATCGACTAGCGTTATGAGGGTTATAGACTGCGCTTTGTGTATTTACGTCAGTTATCAAGGGATTGACATTTATGTTTTATATTTGGGAGGTCACGGTTTCGAATCTTCTTCGTGATTGAAGCAGTTCGTATTTTTCTTAGGCCCTTGTAGGAATACGCGCTGAAATCCACCCAAAATAACTATTTTCGAAACTCCTCTAATTTACGATTCACTATTCTTTCAGCTAAGTTTAAAAAACCTGCTAATAAAGAAACACAATGAAGTGTATTGTTGCAGCCGTTCCTTCACAGTGCATCCACATCAGTAAAATTTTCAGACCGGCCTCAGAGAGGTAGACATCTTCCATCAGGCTCAGCGAGAGATCAGACCACGTGATATGTCAAATACCAACAAATTATTACGCCCGAATTCTCATGACGTAGAATTGTTGATGGAATACAGGCTGTGTATAATGGCAGTAAACATCTCATTGTTTCGCCGATTTAGTTCCCAAACAGTATGACATTTCACGTTTAGTATAAACAGTTCTTATGAGTTACGTACCCAGAATTATTGTTTGTTTGCTCCAAATTTCAATTTCGAAAACAAATAGCATTAAAACCCTGCCTACATTACGGGGCGAAGGACAAACATGTCATCAGGATAAAAGCATGATTTGACGACCCTTTGAACGAAGCAAAAATGAAAAGACGCGTGACAGCAAGAAGAAGAAAAAGTAAAGCAACAGATTTTAAAAATTTAAAGAAGGAGAAAGAAGGAAAGAGGAAAAGGAAAATAAAGCAGAGAAGGGCGAGCCGAAAAGGAGAAAGTTAAAGTGAGGGAACAATTGACGAGTAGACGTCAAAGGATGAAAGAAAGCAAGAAATGGAGAATGGGAAATGGAGGAGACGAAAGGAACAGAAAATAATTTGGGAGAGTATAAGAAGGGAAGAATGAAAGAATAAAAGTAGTGCAGGAACATAATTTGATAAAGAGGTAATTGGAGAGTAGAAAGCGAAAGGAGAGAAGCCGAGAAGTGGAAATAGAGAGGAGGAAGAGGCGGATCGTAGGTACCAAAATCTTATCCGGCGAAGAGACACCGTGACATTACTCTGGACCAGTGTTTCGGAGACCTCCTCTGTCTCCATCACCAGGCAGAACTGTTGGTACATAGACACATTGCATTATCAGAATTAAAGTCAAGTACATGACGTCATGTTTTAGCAACTACATGTACCACTGCTTCGTACTCGAATCTTGACAAACAAAATTGTTATGCTTTCGTTTTCTCATTCTCTCCATGCAAATGCCACATTCGATTCCTTCCAACTTACTTCGTTTTCATCAGTTAACCTCTTCCAGTCATTTTCCTCTGTTAAAATGCGTGACATCCAGATGCTGAGGTGTGGTTTCCGAATTTAATCAGCAGAGTAGTAACTTGTGATTCATAAATAATCAGATGGCTTAATTAGTGATCACGGATCGGCAACATAAAAAATAAAACATTCACCACAGAACGGGGGAATATTTATTAATATATAAAATATTAGCACAAAATGGACGCCCATCGCCTGACCAGCGTGAACTGTCCCATCACTCAGAAAAATATAATAATAATAATAAAAATACACATGCCCAAGCCAGTGTATGAAGAGGGAGATGTTACAGTGTTGTGGAATCAAGCAGTACACACAGACAGAGAAGTTACAGCAAATAGGCCAGATATAATAATTAAAAACAAAAAAGAGAAAAC
>Ga0123352_10004518_pt1 | contig 20523 bp, 12 predicted proteins | sample TergutLab28metaG_FD_89700 | JGI IMG/M metagenome (GOLD analysis project Ga0123352, IMG submission 89700) | Labiotermes labralis P1 segment gut microbial communities from Petit-Saut dam, French Guiana - Lab288 P1 | ecosystem: Host-associated > Arthropoda: Insects > Digestive system > Gut ...
CTCCCTGAGGATGATCCCATAGAGGGATTGAAACATGTAGGAGATATTTTAAATCCATTTTAATCAGATAATGTGGTTTTAATGGTTTGACAAGCATGTGCAATTAGTTGGTCTTAATAAATATTGTTATCACATTGCACAGTAATAAAAAAAAATAAAATTAAATTAAAAAAAAGGTATAAATGAATTTGTTATCTATCAGGTAAACTTCCTAGCAAATTAACTCACATAACAGATAATGAAAGGCCGGATTCTTCCTTACTGTTCTGGAGGCTTCTGTGCATGTAACATGAAAACCCTCACTGCAACTCACACTCCCTATTAGCCACACAGACAAGACACATGATGTCAGAATTGCACTTGCTGTGTGTAGCAACATCTCCAAAAACTAGTCTCAGCGATCAAACCACTTTCATGAAATTCAGCATCAGGATTGTTTACAAAACACTACTGAATGAGCTTGAGTCTTGTGAAAATTGGTTCCATAACAGTAATACCTTACTTTGAGGTGTAACACAACTAGTACTAATACTTTCCATATTTACTAAACTGATCTGGGAGAAATTTGGTGTACTAAATCTCCACATACTTCAGTTTAGCAGTTATCAGTTTCATGAGAACCAGCTTGGTGACAATAATAAAATAACAGAATCTTATAGTACAGGAAAATTTTAAGGATGCAGACAGAATCCCACAGAATGTTTCAAATGTGAAGTGAAGACAAAAAGAATCTAACTGAAGCAATGAGTTCTAGACAGGAACAATAGGTAATGAAAGATGTCACACACAAAGAAAGAACATGGGGGAAAATACAGGCGGAGGAGTTCTGAGAACAACAACACTTATGGAGAGGTTCTGATGTTAGGTAACACACACAGTGTAAACATCAGAAACAAACAAGGTGTTTCATTGTAACCTCATATTTTATGTCATTCAAACAGTAGTTATGTTACTGGCATTATTTAAAAAAAAAAAAATAATATGAACACAATCACCAATTTTACCTTTGAAAAATATTCATTCACAGATATAATTCTCAATTTTAAAACTAAATTAACAGAAAAGCACAAGCATTAATTTTACATATTTTTGTATTATGTGGTACTCTCCAGGTGTACAAGAAGGTTGTAACTTGTGGTACACAACCAGTATAAATCAATTATGTGGACAAAATGTACAGAAATGTCTACTGTTTCCCTCTGGGCACTATCTGGTTGGACTGTAATATTCTAATTTTCTAGAATTAAGGTATAACAACTACAGGTCTAGAAATACAGACTCACCTTTGTTTGCAACTTTTCTATAGAAGTCCAAGGCTTTTTCACAGCTTGCACTAACAGTAACTCCAGACCAGTAGCGATAACCCAAAGCCATCTGTGCCCATGAACTTCCTCCAATAGCTCCAAATGTGTAGTGAACAAGGGCTCTCGCTTGGCTTGCATTTACAGCAATGCCAGTGGCATGCAGGAATCCTAAACCCTGCAACAGTATGCACCCTTACAGTGGAAATACCTACATTACAGGCCTCTCTAAATAAAATAAATTGTAGTTTAACAGCAATACACAAAGTCTTTCTCTATCTCACCCTCTCTCTCTCTCTCTCTCTCTCTCTCACTCACACACACACACACACACACATGCACACACATACACACAATAACTGCGTGACCAATGGAACATCAGAAAAGGTGTTTACATTGGATGGGGTGAAAAATGTTACATCAATATGTGTTTAATTCTCAAACAGTATGGAGATACTGTTGAAAACTGAATAATGCAAAGAGAATCACTGACTGAAACAATTCTGCTACATTATTTTATCTGTTATAAAGCAAATTTATTTTGTTAGTTATCTATACTGCCAACTGTAACAGTAAGTCCAGTAGCTCTTCTACATGCAAGAGTCCAATATAATAAGCAACCATTGTATACAATTTATAGTATTAGTTTCTATAAATATTGTTGTAACTCTAATACAATTGTGTGCATTTGTTGACTTAAATTATAGCAATTCAGGGAAACATTATAGTAGGCCTACATGTAATAACAGTTCCGTGACAATCCAAAAACATGTTTTCATACACCATTACCTTAAAATAACGAAGAAACCCTGTCAGGAGTTATGATATGGATCCACAGGTCAATATCAAATAAAACAGACCACTATAAATTCTGGAATGAAAGAGTTATAGAAACAAGATTGAAAACACAAAGGGGACACTTAACAATACATGGGTTGATCGAAAGTTTTCCACACTGGTGCCGCCATCTATACAGCAGTTGTGGTAGCACGAAGCACTGGTAGACGGTAGGACTACCATGTTTAGCGAGTCAGTGTGCCAAATTTCACATAGGTAGGATGACGTGGGCAGTTTTTACATGTGTTTGTTTGAAGTCGTGTACATGACCCGTGGCGATTTTCACGATGGATCAGAGAAAGGAACAGCGAGTGTGCATCAAATTTTGTGCCAACCTTGGGAAAAGTGCTACAGAAACCCTCAAAATGATTCAACGAGGCTTTGGGGACCAAAGCTTGTGTTGAACATGGGTTTTTCAATGGTATACCCGGTTCAAGACTGGTCGCACATCAGTTGATGACAACAAACACACAGGGATACCCACATGTTGCACAACTCCTGAAACTGTTGCACGAATTAAAGAGCTCGTCCCCCAACTTTGGCGAGAACAGACCTGGGTGCTTCACCATGACAACGCCCCATCTCACACTTCTGTCCTCACCCATCAGTTTCTGGCGAAAAACAAAATTGCTGTTATCCCCCACCCACTGTACTCCCCTGATCTGGCACCCTGTGACTTCTTCTTATTTCCAAAAATGAAATTGACGCTGAAAGGGCACCGGTTCGTTACCATTGAGGAAATCCAGGCCGAATCACGAGAGTGCTTGACACTCTGACAGAAAAGGACTTCCAGGAAGCATTCCAAAAATGGAGGAGACAGTGGGACCGGTGTCTACATGCAGGAGGGAACTACTTCGAGGGTGACGGCGACCAATAGGCCTTATGTTGAATTTGATGATTTTTACAGCATCAGTCTGGAAAATTTTGGATCAACCCTCGTATTAGGAGTATATGCCCCAAAAGAAGGCAGGGATGAATTAAATGAAGAATTTTATGAAACACTATTACAGAAGATATTGGATAAAGTGAACAAAAATGATTCAATAATGTTGGTAGGAGATATGAATGCTAGAGTCAGAAATAATAGAGTTGCTAACATAGTGGGTACAAATGGAGAAGCTACACTAAATAGCAACGGTAGAAAATTGATAGATTTCTGCACATTTAATAACTTAAAAATAATGAACACTTCTTTAAGCACAAAGAAATTCATAAATTTATTTGGGAAGCAAGAGGACACAAATCAATTATTGATTACTTTATAACAAATATGAAAACTTCAAAGGTAATCCAAGACATTAGAGTCTAGAGAGGCAATGAAATAGGTAGTGACTGTTACTTATTATGTGCAAAAGTAAATTTTCCACCACGATGGTTAAACAAGAGTAGCAAAAAGACCCCATTTAAGCAGGATGATTTTTTTAAAGTAAGACTGCTAAATGATGAAAGCATAAGATGGCTGTACACCCAAAGAGTGAAACTCCACTTAAGCAATACAAATGAAGATGAAACAGACATTGAGAAAGAATGGAAAAACTTACAAAACATATTAAAATCAGCAGCATATGAAAGTTTAGGAACAATAAACAGACAAAACAGGAGAAAGTACAGGGTTATTCAAAATGATTGTGGGGTTTTTAACAACTTGTCATACACAATTCACTTGAGATAGGAGTATATGTATTTTTTATTTAATAAAACAACATTCCAAGTTTTTGTTACATACCTTACAGGTGCTCTATATGTGCACCCTTTGTGACTCCATAAACATCAACATGATAATCAATAATCACAGCTGACATGCTACAAACAGTTCAGAATGAGCTCGATTATCATGTTGATGTTTGTAGAAATCACAAAGGGTGCATATATAGAGCACCTGTAAGGTATGTAACAAAAATTAAATAAAAAAATACACATACTCTTATCTCAAGTGTATTGTGTATGACAAGTTGTTAAAACCCTGACAAACATTTTGAATAACCCTGTATTTAAAAATATGGGACGACCAAACAAAACAATTAATAGAAACAAAGGAAAAAATCATATAAAAATGGCTGAATTCAAAGAAACTAGAAGATAAACTGGAATACAAAAGAAACACAGCACTGGCTAAAAGAGAAGTACGAAGTAGACAAAGACTTTCTTGGGACAAATTTGTTACAAATTTAGAACACGACACATACAGGACCCAAACCAAAGTATACAAAATTTTAAAACAAATTAGTAAGGGTGTACAAGAAACAGCATGTATTCAAGGAAACAGACGAAAATGTATTCCTTCAATACTATGAAAATTTATTCAAAACAACAAACATAAATGAATTACAATTAGAATACAACTCAGCCCATTACTCACATGCCTCTATAAATTTTGATGAACTAGAAAAGGTGTTAAAATTAACAAAAAATGGTAAAGCTCCAGAACAAGATAACATTAACTCAGAGCTATACAAGTATGCACCAGTAGAGTTTAAAATGAGATTACAACAATTTTTAAACAATATATATAGAGAAAACTGCATTCCAAATGAGTGGAGAAATGCTGTTATAACTCCCATATTTAAGAAAGGTGACAGAAGGGAACCCAAAAACTACAGTGGAATTAGTATTCTCAACACCTGCTACAAGTTATACTCTAAAATCCTTAATATGAAACTGCAGAAGTACTCACAAGTATTTATGACAGAAACACAAAATGGATTCCGAAAAGGATGGTCATGCACGGACCCAACTTTTTGCCTTAAATTATTAATTGAAAAAAGAAGGGAATTTAACTTGGAAATACACTTACTGTTTACAGATTATGAGAAAGCATTTGATAACATACAAAGACAGATTTTATTTAACATTTTGAAATCTAGACATATCCCAGACACATTGCTAAAGGCAATAGTGAATATTTACACACAAAACAAAATACTGATAAAATTTAACAACAAACTATCAAAACTGGTAGAAATTAATAAAGGAGTATGCCAAGGTTGCCCTCTTTCACCTGCACTGTTTAATATATATTCAGAAAAAATAATCAGAATCAAACTTTCAAAAAATCAGCAGCTGTCAACAGTGTTATTTGCAGACGACCAAGTCATAATAGCAGACACAGAAGATAACCTACAGAAAGTTGCGCATAAATTAAATCAAATAATAAAAGAATATGGTTTAACTATCTGTACAGAAAACAAAATCGATGGCATTTAAAGGGCAAGATCCAGTGAGAACTAAAGTTGTAATAGATAATACAATTACAGAACAAGTAAATTTGTTTAACTATTTAGGAAATATGATATCTTATGAAGAAGAATTGGACATTGATAACAAATTAAATAACTTTTTGAAAATTACAGGTATTTTAAATAATGTGTTTAGACCCAAAAAAACCCATAAGAAAACAAGAATAAAACTATACAATACACTAGTCCTTCCAGTCCTGTTATATGGAAGTGAAACTTGGACTATTAATGCAAGTGACGCCAGAAGAATAACAGCAGCAGAGATGAAATGCATGAGAAGAACAGCAGGATACACTTGGACAGATTACAAAACAAATGCACAAATTGCAAAGGAATTAAAAATAACATCAATTTTGGACAAATTACTGGACTACAAGAGAAGCTGTATACAACACGTAAATAGAATGCCTCAAAATAGATTACCCAGGGTAATGAAATACTACTCCCCAACTGGCAGAAGGAATCACGGTAGACCTCTGAAGAGACTTCTGGATACGTGAGACCAGAAAAGGTCAAGTGGCCCAACTCCACGAAAGATATATTATGATGATGAAGAAACCCACTCTCCAAAGCAGTCTAAACACAATCCTGACTTGCTTATTTTTTACATAGGACGATATCCATCCACCTATGGTAGCGCTACAGCCCCTTCTGGGCCCTGGCCCCCCTTCTTATTATTCACACAGAATGATATCCACCAATCTACAGTGCTACAGCCCTGTCCGGGCCATGGTTTCCCCGAAAAGACACCTCCATTCTTCTCTGTCTTCTGTTCATCTCCTCCATCCTCTTATTCAATGGATCTGCGATATGTCCTGTCAAACGACATCCTCCCACCTTGTTCTCGGTTTCATATCTTGTAAATGTGAGACTTCATAAATGTATGTAGGCCTTCTTGTGAAGTGTTCATTAATGCTGCCCTGTTTTAACCAAACCTGAACTTGGCAGTAGATTTCAGTAAAAATACCGAAACCTAACAAAACTGTGGGTATTTGATTAGGTAACGAAAGAAAGTCGTTTTATTCATTCTGGGATAGTCTTTGTAGTTCCTCAATCTTCAGCAACATCTCTCAAATGACTTGGAATTGGCAATATATTTTTCAATCAAAATAGCACAGGTAATAGCCTCCTGAAATTTGGTTGATGTTTCATGCAAAATGGGTAATCATGTATTTCTTAGTCACACAAGTATGTACATACATACATAAATACAGATAACAAACATACTTTTGGGTGCATAGGTAGGTAGGTTGGTGGGTGGGTGGGTAGGTAGGTAGGCAGGTAGGTAGGTAGGTGGGTGGGTGGGTAGGTAAGTAGGTAGGTACATAGGTGGGTGGGTAGTAGGTAGGTAGGTAGGTGGGTGGGTGGGTAGGTAAGTAGGTAGGTACATAGGTGGGTGGGTAGTAGGTAGGTAGGTGGGTATGTATGTGTGTACACTTGTGTGTGTGTGGTTGTGTGTGTGTGTGTGCATACATGTCATCAAACCACAAATTTAAGTTACTTTAATTTTGTACATTCACTGGTTGTAAATTTTTAGACGTAGAGTATTCACAAAAATTTGTACTGTGTTACAGGCACTGGGTGTGGGACCAAGAATTTATATAGGGAGTTATTACAGAACCACTGACATTATAGAGCAAGAAATCAGTGCCTGACACCAATGCTGTCAGAAGCCACAAGTCTATGACTTGTGTAACTTCCTCTACTGCTGATTTTGGGTACTGAACTTACCATATGTGCATCTGGAACTCCAAATTCTACCAATTCTTCAAATGCTTGTTTCGCTGCTTCAATATCCTGGGGAAGGGGGGAACCCAGGAGCTGTGCCCAAGCAACTGTTACTCTTGCCTGGTTGTGACCCAACTCGCCTGCTTGCTGCAGTACCTGATATGCCTCAAGCTTATTTGGACGTGTTACATTCAACATTGCAAGACCAGTCTCATACAGTTCCACCGCTGTAATACAGCAAAATTGGATAAGCAAATTACTTGTGTTAACCAAACAGTATCATCCAGCATGTACAAAATAGTTCTTACAACTACAAAATGTACTTCATTCCATACACTCGAAAAGTTAACAAAGCAAGTGGTCAACTTACACATCATTTTTAAAAAATGGTAAACTTGAAATATGATGATAATGTCCTTCATTTCTTAATAGAAGGTACTGGCACAGCTAAATTGTCAGAGCAGTTGCTTAGTCAGGCAGAGATCAGCATGTCATGAATCAAGATAACATACAGTGTCTGCAGCATGGCTGTGCTGTAGGAAAGGCGCAGATCATTTCTACGAATCAATGCACAATTGTTATAATAAACAGTCAGCTCTAAGCCATTCTTTATGTTCATGTCCAATCATATTCAGAAACACTACTAACATACGCATTTCTTGTTTAGAAATAGGACTATGCATTTTATCAGCAAAGCAATACACAAACATGTCAACAAAAAATTAAATGTGGAATCTAAAAACTATTTTCAATGAATCAGTACCGGACCGCACAAATCACATTTTCTGTATCTCAATATGTGTGATTCTTATCTATGGAGAAAGTCAAAAAAGAAAGTCTACAGAAAAAATCCATGCGTTTTGGACGATTTACAGTGTGAAATGCAGAAGATGAAGTGTCACATGATCTACACACTAGTCTTATTTCAAACTACTGCACGAAGCTTAGTTTTTGCACTCCTGTATATTTTGACCACCTATTGTAGCCATCATCAGGAAGCAATAATATCCTAAAGGCACAAGCAGTGCATCATATATCACTAAGTGGTAAACATACATACATCAGCATTACACAATTCAAATTATGTACAATATTATTACAAAATTATTCAGATTAAAATATAACTGAAGTATTAAAATGTTAAATGTAAAAACACCATCTCCAGACATCTTGCAGTATTTGGTATCTCCTGTTTTTCATGGAGTGGACATCTGTAAATATTCACAGATAAGACATCTGTAATTGTTGTAAATATTTACAGATAAGCTATTAATACTGAAATAAAAGATGTAATATATTTTAAGAATTATTACAAATTAATTTTTAATATGAAAACTGACTATGGCACATTAACATACATAAATACATACTCAAAGTTTTGATACACAATGTTTACTCCATAAGTGACTGTGTTGCACTACATATATTTTATATTTTTAATTTTTAATACTAATAGCTTCCCTGAAATAAATGCAATATATGCAGATCCCACTCCACCAAAAGCAGGAGATATCTAATATTGCAAAATGATTTGAAACTATATTTTACATGTTTTACATTTTAATACTTCAGTTATATTTTAATCTGAATAATTTTTAATAATACTTAAGATCAAATAAAACTGACTGGTGTGTAATGCTGATGTATACACGTTTACTATTTACTGACATGATGTACCATTCCTGTCTTTTACGATATTATAGCTCCCTGATGCTGGCTACAATACATGGCCAAAAAATTTAGGAGTGCAAAAACTAAGCTTTGTGCCATAGTCGGCAATAGACTAGTGTGTACAAGACGAACGCATGGAATATGGGCAGCATTAAATATGTAACATAATATGCTATGTTGTTATGCTGAGGCACCACAGGCCATTAAAATGTACTGGCTGTGATATCATTTTCACTCGACAAAGCGGGACTCAAAAAAAGAAACAGAGAAATTTTCTACTTGCCAAATCAGACAGTATCCAAATGTAATGTAGTAATTCTTTATCCACTGCAGTTTCGCTAACCACAGATTTCAAGTATCTTTGGCTTTCCATTTGTATTCACTCACATCAACTGTAGTACTTGGTTTTACATCGTGGATTTTAATCACATATACAAGGAAACAATTAGCGGTTTTCATGACATGTGATCCACTTTAACTAGAGGCAAGGCCATAATTCAATGACACCGGTTCTCTAGCTCCTAGAAAAACACTGCACTGTTTCCTTTCATGACATACGTACAGGCAACCTGGGGTTATGTAAGCCCTGGCTTACATAAACTCAAGAATAGGTATACTATTCCTTTAACAATTCTTGTGTTGTATGTATGCTGGAACTCACTACTCCATTTTTTTTAAGGTTTTAAAATTTTTACATTTTGCCTAGTATATCAATAGGCAGTTATAGGATTACTAGTAAGAATACACATATACACACACAAATACATCATACATACATAAAATTACATAATATGTGAGGTGAATGGTTGATCATATATCAATATACAATTCAAGTTACCTGAAGGTTTGCAGAATGTAATCTGTACATAAATCAGGGACTGTCTGTGCTTTATATTGGAAATGTCATTAATCTGTTCATTTGTCATTATTACTGTTGTTGCTCTTGAAGGAACAGGTAACTTAGGCTTTGAGGAATGCTATGAGTAGTCACTACCCCCTTATCCCAAGTTTTTCACAAGGTCTTTGTCTTGCAAACCAGTGTTTTTCAAGAAAGTAGGCACCATATGTGGCAATGGACTGATGTATGTGCACTCATGGGACTGAACTTCAAGCCATAAAGAAAAGCTCATATGTCAGATACACTACCAAGGCCCCATCCAATCATACATTACACAAGAAATACGATGTGCACACCATACTGGTACTTGAAGGTGGCAACAAGCAAAATATAATGAAATTGGTGTTCAGTTAGGTTTGTCTATATTAAATCACTTTAGGTTTTTAGTACTGCTTAAGGTTATCTAATAATACTTATGTACCCTATTACAGTTTGAAAATAATTATACTTAATTTGAAGAACTGAATAACTAGGTCTTTATGCAGTGGCACTATGCTGACAATGGTGAAAACCTAAGGGACAAGGAAAAAGAGAACACAGCAGATGCAATTTAGCAATGTTTGCATATATGTATTACAACAACATTACCACCCACAGGTAGTGGTAATGCTATTGTGTCCAGTGAATTCTCTCTACATAAGTTGTTGTACCTATTTCCTGACCTTGTTTTTCCAGTGGTGTAAGCTCTTTTGTTGGTTGTACTACTGAATCATCCATTTCATCTTCTCCAACATCAATCGTTTCATCTTCATCCAGCAACTCATTTCCTACCCCTTCTACTTCAGCAATCATCCTCTGAAACCATTTAGCTGGTTCAGATAGCAAATCCACACCAACATCTCCAGCTTCATTATCACCATCTTTCCATTTGCCTTCTTCTGATTTTGATAGATCAGGTGCAGGGACAATTTTGACTGCTTTAGAACGAATACTGTCAATATCCTCGGAATACACATACTCATCTCGTTCATCTTCCACGACAGACTCTTCTTTGCTTTGTCGTCTCTCATCACCCCGTGACTTTGTGCCATCATAGTCGTTGCCATTTCCTTCCACCCATACCAACAGCAACAAAAGCAGTATCAGCTGTGCCTTGTGACGCATTTCGTCTGAAAGGTACATACACCGAACCAACGAAAATAATAAGCATTTATGCCCTAGCTCCTACAACACCTCAATGAGGACAGAATATGCACGTGAACTGCACGTATAAAGAATTTCGGCCACCAACCTGCAAAATAAAACCCACTGTTCGTGCCTATCCTACTAATTGAGGACTGTCCGAACAGCAATTCACATGTGTATTACAATACAATAATATTGGCGACGGTAATGATTTGTATATTCTGTTTATATCGTTTCATCTACGTCCACGAACACAATTCCAACCGGTATAGCCCATATAATTGCTACGAACTACGACATAACTTTGGACTACAGTTACTCATGACCCTTTCCACTCCGCTTGACGGCAATCGTATCATGGAAACAACTGTTCAGTTCGTTCACTTGTAATTCAAAGAACCCTATGCAACACACATTACGTGAAAACCCTACTAACCTCTATGATACACGCATGATCATACATAACACCACACAGCCCTCGATATTTAAGTGCAACAACACACCACACCAACCAATGCTCACCATTATATACCCTATTCCTTACGATAGCATAACCTGGTGGTGAATTGTTGAAAAGCTGTTATCTCGACATAATCCGTGGTATATGCACCCCCACGACGTGCACCGTGGCGTCTCGGGATTGGTCCACGTTTAGTATGCATCATAGATGACTGTGTATGTCATTTATGGTCTGTGGTCGCATGCATGTCATATTGGCTGTGGAATGTTGGAGCACAGATAAACTGGGTTGGAGACTGGCTGATAGCGACAGTGAAGAATATGCGACCAGCAGAAATGGTGACCGTATATTTGGTATCACCGAAACCTCAAAGTGTCTCTACCACACTACATGACGGCACATTGTACTAAAGGACAATAATCTTCAGAAATCACTACTGAGAGAATCTAAGCCAGAGTCCCTATCACCACTATTTATGTTAAAGTTACATTAAGTTTATGCTGTACTGTTGATACAATTATGCAAACCTGACAGGACAGACGTGTAATAATTTAAAAGTGCATCTATGTACAAAGCAGACAAATCTGTGACTAAATCCATAAATGCTAACATAAACCTAACAAATATACAAATAACTATCAAAATCAGAATAATGCATGCAGATGCTGAACAGCATTCACATTCATTCCATGTGTAAAATATTAACCTTTGATACTTTAAAAAAAAAAAAGTTATATGCAAAATCACCAGTCAACAAAGTACTTAGTTATCAAATGGACATACATGGAAGTGGAAGAATTCCCATTCACTACATTACAAACCAATGGAATCATGGAATTATTAATATTGCCTACCCAAAAAAATTACTTCCAAATTGTTAATAGTTACTGATCACAACATGGTGGAACCCTAGCAGTCGTCCATTTCTGTAGTGTTTTAGCAGACATTTTCTTACAACATCTATATCCTGTAATAAAGAATAATAGATAACTTCTATTCAATGGGACAATACACACATAACAGAACTTCTGGTGAATGATGGAACCAGAAAATAAACAAGTACATACTTTCTAGATTTGGAAATTTACAATGTTTGAAAAAAGCTTGCTTTTAGCATCTACCATGAAACAATATCAATGGACAGTCGTCCAAATAAACATAATATGCAAAATTTAGATACGTGCTAAACACAATTAAGCAGCTGTATATAACACCTTTGGCAAAAGCACAAGACAGTAGAAAAATACCTCACATAGCCCATAATAAATATGAAACCAGAAGAGTGCTGGCCACATGTATGGAAATAAACTACAAATAACATCAGGGAATGAAGGGAAATAACATACATGTAGTTAACCGCATCAACACATATGTACAGGCACTAACATACACAATATTCAACACCAACCTATTGAATAATGTTTTTATTAATTATTGCTCTGACATATTTTGGCTTCAGTTCTTGGCCATCTTTGGCAGCATATAAGTTTTCTGATATGTGCAGCTTATATGTCAATTTATTTGGCAGAAATTGTACATACATGATTGAAATTAAAATATCAAAATCCTTAAAATTATTTCATACAACATAAAATTATTTAAAGTTGACAATGATGTAATTTGCTGTGTCCAAACATCTGTGATTAACGTTTCTTCAAATGAAATAGTCCCGGAATCTGTGAATATGAATCATGAATTATAATTAGAGCTGTAAAGTTACTAATATTTTAGTAACACTAACACAAAGGTGTAAGGTAACCAGCTTAACTTTAATCAGCAGAAAAGTGGTGTGTGTAAGACACGATGCAAAATATAAAATAAAATTTCATAGGTCCCCTGATCAAAAATTTTGTGATAATTTTAAAAAATATGAGACATTAAGCACAAAAGAGCCTGTACATGACCATGACATCATACATAAAATTATGGATGTCATAAGACAGTAATACCAATTATCAAACACACGTGAAAAGTACTAAGTGTACGAACATGATACGGAGGATACTATTCTGAATGAACCAATACTCAACCAAGCAACACACACATATTATGTGACTTCCTCAAAGAGAGGGAATGCTTGGGTACCAGCACACAGACAGCACACCCTGCACTTGAAAACCATACATCCATGATTTGCCATGCCTACACACAAGGATCCACAACAAGATCAAAACCAAACAGTATTCTTCATCTAACATTACAAGAAAATAAAGCTACATAGGAAGATAACAAAGTGCTCACCAAGAATAAACAGTGAGAGTACAAATCAATTTGACAACTGAGATGCAATACAACAGTGAAGTGCACTTATCACCAATGGCCAAAGTAAGGATGTGTGCACATTATCAAACAGTAATATTTACTTAATAGAGAAAAATACATGACTTGCATATAAAAATTGTGACAAAAGCAAATTTCTCTCTATCCTATGGTGCTTTGGAACGTATTTGGGTCATAGCCCTCCCAATTTTCTTCCTCCAATTCTATTTTGTGCTGCTGACTTCCAACTTCATATATGGAACAGAGAGAGTGCATCCTTCTATCCCACCTCCTACATGGTCCTCCGGAACTTCCTCCTAAAATCTTCTTTGGGATGTGGTAGTATTCGATCCTCATAATATGACCAGCCCACTGCAGTATCTCTATATGACCATATGTTGAAAGGACACAAGCAAATAGAAACCCATTTTTTAATCAACATTTTATTATACAGGGCGTTTCATAATGTTTTCAGTGATTACAAACATTTATAACAAGAAAACCAAAGGCCCTATCTTAACGGAATTGTTCACAGCCACAGGAAAACTAAAAAAGCTTTTCTTTTTCACTATTACAGATGTTCGATGTGTGCACCACGGGTCACACGGCACACATCGATACGATATTCAAGTTCTTGCCACACGTGTCAACATGTGTACATCAATATTCGGAACTACTTGGAAAAAGAGTGCAACGATGTCGCAGTCTGCCGGGCACAGACCATCTAGTATCATCTGCCGAATGTGGCGCTGCGGTCGTTCCTGAATTGTACGCAAGTCTCCCAAAACGCGACAAGGTATGAGTCTATACTAGATGATCTGCGGTATGAGTTGTTGCTGTGCGCAAACGCTGTTACTTGTGGTTGGAGACGCAGTGAAGGCGGGTGGTAGACGAACTACGATTCTGAAGGGTTTGGACATTCACTGCAGTCGATTGTTGCGACGAGGTGAAGGGACTTTGTTAATTAGTTAACTTTCTCTGCCCTGCACCTCGCCGCGAACATGTAATGAGCTAGGTGATGTATGCAATGCCCCTTTCTGTTGTAAGGGCTCACAAAAGCCTTCACATGACCCCACGTGCTCTCTATAGTGTTTGTGTGGGCGTCTGTACGCTCGTCAACGAAGCCAATGGTGTGGTTAACGGTGCGGTGCGTGTAACCTTCCCCGTCGAGATCGCGGTACGCTCTCCAGTAATCAATGATGACCGTAGTGCCGGATTCGATCCATGCATCTACAACGGCCATCAAAGTGTCGGCGGTTCGGTCCTGAACGGGAACGAGAAACGTTTTACTCGCGCTCAACACCGCCAAATACCCACCACCCCTTAACAGGGTGGTCCCCATGATATATATATATATTTTTAAATGAACCCTAAAGTTTATCTATTTGATACAATGTACGCACGCTAGGGAAGTAAGTGGCGGAAAGTGTTTACTTGGCCGATAGCAAGAACGAAATTATTAATTTAATAATATTAATTGCTTGACACGTTGTATAATACAAAACACAAATGTTACAATAATAGAAACAAAAAACAATAAGTCTAAAATATAGGGAAGTTGTTTGCATAATTCAAGAGGGGTGTACTGCAAATGGTATAAAAAAGAAATCGGCCGAGTTACAAAACAAATATTTATCTCAAAAAATTAAGGTCAGTAATTGTAACCTTCACAACATATTACTGTTTGTTTATTAACTGAATTGACATTTAATGATAAGTACTTGGCAGGTATGGTTATATTTAGAAATATAGAAAAATTGAAAATTTTCAAGGAAAGTATTTAAAGTCAACAATTCCTTCGGTATTCCTTTTATAGATCCTTAAACCCGAAATTAAAGATAGAAGTTGTGTTACATACCAACAGTATATTGTACCCACTGTTATTTTTCAATAAATGTTGATAAATCTTTGTTTTGCAATAAAGCATGACACTTTTGGCATAATAAACTTAAACGTACAGTCATCTATTCTGAACTACTAGATGCCGTACATCATATCTTTACATTTTAATTCCTTCGATAAGGCTAAATGGGTCACTTTCATTCCACGTGTGCCTATGCAATTTTTAAACAAAATAATTTTCTTTTTCTGTATTCTTTAACATTAAAGCAATTGTCATAATTGCGCTTATACTGCTGCATGGGCATGGAGCAAATATTGGTCCATAACTTTAGAAATTTGATTAAAACTTCGACGTAATGTACCATAAATAGAATCAGTTCCTCAATGATATATGTTTCACGAAATATTCCATAATGCTTGTCACAGATCTTTCATAGTGTAATACAGGCCTGGACCCCCTATGGCCTTTGTGTCTGTCGAAGAATGATTGGTTGACGGGAGTCCGCGAAAAGAAACCGTTACACTCAGGTTGGTGGAGGGTGGTGCTTGCCGGAAAGATTACCGCGCGGCCAGAGAGAGTCGATTGACTTTGAACCATTTATTTGAAGATTCAAACATTCAACATTTTAAAAATCTTTGAGAATGGTAAATATCAATCAGTATAATTTGCAAGTAATATATTTTCCATGAATAGTTTTTTGACGTAAGAAATGTCAGCTCGTCGCCCGCCTTCACTGCTTCTCCAAACCAGGTAAAAATGTATGCGCGCAGCAACAACTCATAACGTGTCGTTTTGGGAGACCGGCGTACCATTCAGGAACGACCGCAGCGCCACACTCGACAGACTGCGACATCATTGCACTACTTTCCTAAGTGGATCCCGATATTCATCGCTGCTGCAATAATCAGTGCCCTTAGGTCAGCGAGGTCACGTGGCAATGGTTAGACGAATACCCGGTCTTTGACATATCCCCCCCCCACCAAAAAAGTCACAGGGCGTAATGTCAGGGGTTGTCCGGGGCCATAGCATCAGTGGTTGGTCATTTCCAGACGCACGCCCTATCCAACGTCCTTGTAACATTGTGTTCAGCTACTGACCAACCTCACAGTGGAAGTGGGCGGACAGGGCTTCCTCTTGCTGGAATATGAACGTCAGTATGTTTTGCAACTGTGGCATTAGCCAGATATGTCATGCCAGTAACGGTTTCTTCAGCAAAGAAGACTGGACCGTACACTTTTTGACTGGAGATTGCACAAAACACATTGACCTTAGGAGAGTCACGTTGATGCTCCATATAGGCATGTGGGTTTTCAGATCCCCAAATTCTGACATTGCGATGATTTACTGCACCGCGGACGTGGAATGTCGCTTCGTCACTGAACTGCACCTTTTCCAGGAAATGATCATCAGAACTCATTAAGTCTTGTACCCGTGAACAGAAATCAAGCCGGCACCTGTGATCTTCATCCGACAATTGTTGTACCATTTGGATGCGGTATGGTTTAAATACCAAACGCTTACGCAGAACCCTCCACACTGTTGTTTTCGACATCGATAGCTCCTCAGCTGCAGTTCCCGTTGATTTCTTCGGACTATGCAGAACTGCTTGCACAGACACCCAGTTTCAGTAAATTGTTTATACCACGAACGAATAGTCTTGTCTGTTGGCGGGTCCTTTGCGTACTTTGCACGAAATGCACGTTGTACAGTAACCACAAACTTATTTGTGTGATATTCCAACACACAAAATGACTTCTACCCTGAAGCGGCAATTTTCTCACTACATACACTCACATCGCCTAGCGGCAGATATGTGAACTACGATGAAAAACAACTTACTGAAAAAAAAAATTGAGTTCCTTCTATCTGTAGAGGTTTTGTAAATACGTGTCCTACGACTTTCCTATAATAAATTTTTGTAATCCCGGAGTACATTATGAAACGCCCTGCATTTTAAATATTTTTGACGTAACTAAAGACAAGCATAGTTTAGAAATTATCAGGACATTGTAATGCCTACAGCTAAAAGACTGCTGAACATTGGTATGCAGATTAATCAGCAATACGGGAAAATGCACGTGTAATAAAGCTTACAACATACATGTAGAAGGTTGTTGGTGTGTTAGCATATTTCTATCACACTACATGGCATCACAACCCTATGACATTCAAATTGGTATTCTGCTTGTCTGTGCATGTTACCAGAAAATACTGTATAATGCTCTTCATATTAACCATTCATGAAATCGTGAACTCCAGTGATGCTCGCACATGGGCACCACCACATATGTACCGAGTGTATTAGTCATTATGTAACCAACTTCACATAGCAGAGTACTTCTTGAGAAGCAAAGAGGTGCACAATTACCCAAGAAAATCCAACTTTCAACCATTCAGTGCACTGTATGAACAATTAATACTTCATTCATAGCTGGGCTTGGTGGACTGTACATTCATGAAGGCATTTAAAGGGCACTGTAAATTAAAAACCCCTCCATCCTGGGCAGAAGTAGAAATTTAAAACTCAGCATTATTGAAGAGTTCATGGAACCCCAGTTTCATTATGTTCACAGACACCCACCAATGGTTCCAGCCCTGAGCAAGATGAATCGAATTTGTACCTTCCAATCCTGGTTAAGATCCTCTTTTGTACTATCATTCCAGTTACGCTTGGGTTCTCAGTTAACATTCTGTACTCATTTGTGGTCTCTCCTACGTGTCACAAGCCTTGCCTGGCTTAACCTCGACTCAATCATCCTAATAGCACTGAATGATGAGTAATTACAAATTATTAAGCTCTTCATTATGCAGAATTCTTAGGCCTCCTGTCATTCTCTTCTTCTTAGATGAAATACTCTCCTCAGCACCCTGTTCTGAATACCACTTCACTCTCTTTCACTGCTGAAGGAAAGTTTCACCCACACATACAAAACAGATACAATTAATTTATCTGTATAAGCAATTTTGAACAGTTATACTGCCATTCACAAATATTTTGATTTGTCACCTTTTTAAACAATGCATTACCTACCCTTAAACTTGTATCATGCCTCTGTCCTGCATTCTAGCAATGAGAAATGAAAATATACTGTAAGTTACCTGTGTTTACTTCCAGACCCAGCCCATCATCAGCAACTTATGGAACTTCTGGGTTTTTTTGTACAGTATTTACGCTACTGTCCAGTACATTCTCATTGTCAGCGGAGACAAAAACTTATGTCTCATTCAACTGAAGCCCTACTGGTTTTCTTTGACTTTTCTATTGGTATACTTACAAAACCAATTAAAAAGAAATAATGATACATCATCTCATTTCATTTTGAGCAGAAATGTATCAGACAATTACTACCTATATGCATTTACTACATACTTTTGTTTCAACACAATGTACTTAGCCTAGCTAATTTCATGCTTATACTACATTCAGTGAGATTTATACACTGAATCACAAGCTTTCTTCGAATCTATAAATTGCTGATGTCTTCCACTGTACTCCCATTTCTTCTGCAATGTCTGACAAATGCAGAGTAGCTAATCAGTAATTTTTTTAAGGCAAAGATCACACTGATTATCCCCAGTAAATTCAAGAAGAATGTCAAACACAATTTTAACATCTAACAGGTGGTAGTGATATTCCTACATAATTAATACAGTGTTTTTATCACTCTTTTTTACAAACAGGTGCAGTAACAGATTACTTCCACTGCTGTAGTATATATGATCAGCACCTATTTATTACACCATAAATGGAAACAGATTGTCCTCAATAATTTTGTATGTATCTTGAATTATCTTTGACAGAATAATGTCATAACATTTTGAACACATGATGAATACTGACATTCCTTGACCATTATTATACTCTTTTCAAAACAGGTAAAGTATCCATTTAAGCACAGAGAACAATTTGGAACAAGTACTGACACAACCACCGACTACACCCACAAATATTGCAAAACCAAAATGACAATGATAAAAGCCATTAATATCAAGGGCTATTTTGGGGTCAAATCTGAGTCATGTACACTCATTACTTTCTTTTTCAACCATGGTTTGTTCTGCCTCTGGAAAGGGAGACATACCACATTTGCATTTGTAAAGGACACTCTCTGACATGTGGTAGTTTGTAATTTATTTTATTTTTGTATGTTCAAATGAAAAAGGAAACAACAACATTAACTGATATTTATGTGAGGATACAGATTTTGGCATCCAGTTGTGTACAAAATTTCAGCCAATATGCCGAAAATCAAATGTGGATGACAAAAGTTTGTGGATCAGACACAGTCTAGCAACTCTGAAAAGAAAGTTGGTGGCATTGTAGGAATAAAAATAGATCAGATTATGGAACCTTGTGAGTACATGGGTAACTGTGATAGTTGGTAGTGGAGAAAAGGTGGTGAACAGAAGACAAAGAGACAGAATAAGAAAAGTGGGCGCGAGAGGTTGAAATACTATGTTGATAAATTTCCAGTAAACTTGGGTTGTATACCATGATTATCAAACTGACAAAGTTTTTTTTATACCAAATGTTAACTAGTATGTTTCTTAGTTGGAATTCCATATTTCAACACTCTTTTATTACCTGTTAAATATATACAATTTCACTTCATCACGTATGTTCCACAAAAGACAAAATCTTTTGCTTCACAACCCAAGTGACCCCCAAGTCACTATTAAAAATGAAACATTAACACTGAACATTAACACACACATACACATATATACACACACATATATGAGCCTACTGTATGTGGAAGCAAAATGCAGTCAAGATTAACCTTTACGCAATGGGATTTAACGACATTATTTTTGCTGGGCATTTAAATTTTAGTACATGGTTTACAATAAACTTTATTATTTCAGGAACCAAAAAAGATTTAATAATGGATTAAACTGCATTTTTTGGGAAATAAGACATCTGCGTGTGTTCAAGAAATCAGTAAAAATATTAGTTAATGAATACACAAAAATATTGTATGGAATATGCAAAAATTTAAGTTTCCTTTACTTACATATTGGCTTCATTACACAGTTTTCCTTAAGGAGGTTGCACGTGATGTTGTTAGAACTGTGCCTTTGTGTGGTAATCTTCAAAACAAGTATTCTTAAGGCACAGTCCCACTTCACACTTACGACACTTCCAGAACACTTTTTTTGTCACA
>Ga0123352_10004520_pt1 | contig 20510 bp, 11 predicted proteins | sample TergutLab28metaG_FD_89700 | JGI IMG/M metagenome (GOLD analysis project Ga0123352, IMG submission 89700) | Labiotermes labralis P1 segment gut microbial communities from Petit-Saut dam, French Guiana - Lab288 P1 | ecosystem: Host-associated > Arthropoda: Insects > Digestive system > Gut ...
ACCCGAAGGTTCATTACCGTACTCACAAGCGTCCGCCACCTATCCCTATCCTGGGCCAACCCAATCCAGTCCACATACCCACATCCCACCTCCTGGAGATCCATCCTAATATTATCCACCCATTTCTGTAGTACATACCTTTTGTATTTGTGTGTGTAAGAGGTGTAACAATGCCAGAAGTAATATGACTGGTAAATGCAGCACGATCTTTTGGATGAACAAAATCTATAAGGGATCGTCCGAGCCACATGTCCATTGAAAATCCAACAACGTCACTGATGTTTGGAGTGGTAAATACTACCATGCCATCTTGCATCGATACCACTATGCCAAATTCACCCTGCAACAGAAGATACAGCACCCAGGCCAAAGTGTCACATCTGGGGCTCCATGCCCCAAACGTCACACAAGATTCTGGAAATTCAACTGTGTGGACATAAGGAAAGTATCATAATGTGAAAGCATGAAAAATTATGTTTAGATTACCATTTGTGAATTTTCATCATATTTTAAAATGAAAAAATAAGTAAAACAAACCTTCAGTTATGATTTGCAATTCAGATACTTACATGCAAATTTAGATGCCAATGGACACTCATTTCTTTCAGGTCGGACTTTTTTGAATTAAAGTAAGCAAACAAGCATCAAAAACAATTTTACTACAAATCATCTTAACTCCTATGATCATTTCTTTGTATGGATACAGCGTAAATACTTGTATTGAATGCTGAGGTAAGGAATTTTAAGTAGCAGAAGTTAAAATATTCTGATTCATTTTAATTGATTATTGCAATTAATTACACAAAACTAACGTCAAAAGAATGAACAAGCGAAGTAGCATATTCAAGGATAATCTCCACAACTTCCACATATGAAACCTTCCAAGAACACCATTACCTCAGGCCTGTGAAATATCATATTCGCCACACAGATCAGAGTACATCACATAATTCTTCAAGCTGTTCTTGGGACAGTGTCGATAATGTAAGAATTCCAGTAAGTTAATACCTCAACAGTTCACAGGTAATAGAACTCCTGAACACCAACAAAATATTTTCTGTGTTGTTTGTTAGACATGCAAACTTTTGACTTGCTCACATAAAGAAAACTTACGCTTATTTCATAACTTATTTTTTGAGGACAATTTTTCCCTGAATCTGTAACCTCTCTTCTTTCCACTTTACAATCTCTCACACAGCAGATTTTTAAAATCTACATATTTATTCAAAAGACATGCCCCATAATGAAAATTCATCCCATACATGCCATACAGGCAGAGTAGGGGTTCATTGGTGGCAGACGGAGCTCCTGACAGGTGAATGGCACACTCCAGCTGCTTTACACCAGGGAAAGAACACCAGTACCACTGCATATATACATGCACACATATATACACACAAGATTGCACTTTCATCAGTCCTTAACAGCATAATGGCACAGAACATAAAACACATAATAAGAATAAATCTCATTCATTGCAATCAACACTTACACAATACACCAACTTCATATGGGCACAAATACAGACAAAAACCTCATACATAAAAATATCACAATATTAAAACACAGCAAAAATATCTGGTATAAAACACTGACAGTAATAATAATTAATTGTTAAAAAATTGGAAAACCCCCAATCAGGCCCCATACCAAATAGAATATTAAGAATTCATATATTCTTCAATTGAGTAGAAGGTTTTGCCAGTTAAACACTTCTTTAAATTTATTATAAAACATTTTTTTTTCCTTAGAACTGACTCAGCAATATATTTGATCAATTCGTTTAAGGTTTTTATGCTATCATTGTATGCTCCTTTCTGGTATATCGTAAGGGTCGTTGATGGTTTATGCAACAGTAATTTATTTTTTGTATTAAAATCAAGAACTGTAGCATTAAATGTATAAATTTCCAAATTCTGTGACAAGAACCTCACCAGGGGTAGTACGTATTGCCAAGACATTGTAAATAATCCTTATCTCCGAAATAAAGTTTACATGATGTTCTAGAGCTTGAAACAGTTATAATCCTACATATCCTTCTCTGTTGTAGGAAAACTTGTTTGCTACCTGTCGAGTTATCCCAGAATATAATGTCATATTCCTCTGTAGCAAGAAATTATGCAAAAAAAATTATTTTGAGAATGGACATTTTACTGTTAGAATACACAGATCTAACAACGAAGCGTTTAGGTAAAATTTTATTAATATGACTCTTCCAGTTTATATGTTTATCTAATTCTAACCCTAGATATTTGGTATTAGTAGATTCTTTTATTGAATTATTTTGATAGTTAATTAGAAATGTTTTGTTTTGGTAATGTTTTGAACTGAATTTGACTATGTTTGTCTTATTCAAAATTAAACTTCAACAATTTACTACAAACCATTCACTCTTGTAGTCCAGTGTAATGGAGGGTGGATGTGTTTGGAAATGAGAATATTTCCCCCAACCGGGATTCGAACTCCGGTCCATCATGCTATACGGACATTGCTACCCCAGACCCAACTCATCAAAATCATGCCCCACTGATAATTTAATTAATAAAAAGAAAATCAAAACAAACACTAAAATTACTCAGGAATTTCAATTTATTTCTAACTAATGTTCAAGTGTATAACACTTTGGTATCACACAAAAATACCTAAACCTTACTCACTACGTTTACACTAACTTAATAACATTTCATTTTTATTCTCTGCCACAATTTATTTGGGAGACATAGATATTATATCAGCCACACAATCATTCTAGAGAAATTATATTAGTACAAAAATTTACCTATCATTCAGAAACGTACCAGGTGATAATGTATACAAATGCTTATAGGATATGACTTTCAGTCCATTACGAATTATTGGAATAAATTAACTTTTACTCTCCGGAAACAAATAATTTTAAATCTCTGTGGTTGGTAGATGGATTAGAATTTGTGCATAAGTTTATCATTTAAAAACAGGAGATTTAAAATCTGCTGGTGCAATGGCAACCATGGCCATATTTTAACTCTGAGGTAATGGTATAAGCATCATTACAATAATGCAAGCTCATCCAGCTGGATTATGTGCATGCATCATTGCAAAACTGCAATGTTCAGCCAGCTGAAACAGTGACGGCAAATGTGACATCAAGAGTGATAGCACGTGAGTCAATGAGTGAATGAGAGTGTGAAACAGCATGAATGATGGGGTGTGAATGTGAGTGCATGTGCATGTAATGTAAGCAAGAGAGTGTATGAGTTAGTGAGTGAGTGCTAGAGTAAGGGTGGGAGAAAGTGCATGTCTGTGTGGACGCGCGCAAGCGTATTGAACACAAAATTACTCTGTATGCTATAATCTACCAAGAATGCACATCCATTCAATTTCTGATCCTTGCAACTTACAGCCTACTTTACCTCTATGAATGGTTGGCAGGTCACCCTTTAGTTCCAGTCCTTCTCCCTCCAACCTGACGAACCCAGTTGCCTCAAAAGGTTGTGTCGAATCAGTGCAATAAAGTTTTGAATAAATGTCAGTAACAGTTCCACAACAAAGAACTGTCAGCTACATTTTGATAAGAAACAATATGTAGAGAAATGAAAGTCTTTATGTCCCTGAAACCTTGCCAGGTGTCAGTAAAAAACAGTTATGAATATCTTCCATGAACTGTCATTAGCATATACAGCACTTGTACTTTGTTATCTTGCAGTCACACACATTGACCAAATGGTTTCCAAATGCTCTAATTTTAATTGTATATATAAACAATATAAACAAAAAATACCGAAATCTAAATGTTGTATGTTAAATCTGACATGGTAAAAAAAAACTGCCCAGATTATGAAAGCTGAATCACTGAGAAATAAATTGAAATAAATTGAAATAAACTTCCATGTTAAATGTAAATTCTTGTTTGTTTAGGAGAGGTGTGAAGGCAGCAAATAACATATTTTGAAAAAAATATTGAAAAAGTTAGTGATGAAATGTTATCACACACCACTGTGCAAGTACCCAATTAACTACAATATAAAATTGTATATTGTTCATTCCATGCATCAGCAATAACTAATTCACGACACTAAACTAAGAACAAATATATAAACTTGTTCCTTAGATATTTGTGTTATAATATCACACTCAATATTCCCACATGTTTTGGTATGCAAGGGACCATCATCAGGGGCTCACACCAAAGTAATACCACATAAAACTATGTAGGAATATTTAGTGTCATTTTACTATATGAACATCTAGGGAACAAGTTGGTGCATTTTATTGGTTGAGTGTCATGAATTATAATATAAAACTACAGTTTTTTAGATACTTCTTGTTTTTTCATGTTTGTCAGGTATTTTGTATAATCGTTTTCAGTCCTACTGTCGACATCTTCACTCACATTTCACGCAGAAAACCTATTTTCAATTTTTCACAGATTTGTCTAAGATCTCAGGTGGCAGGACAGATGTAACACAATCTAAAGTTGTGGTTCCCACCCAAACTGTTTCAGTTTGTAAAGCAGTTACATGTCATGGTGCTCCCTGTGGAACGCTATAAAAAGGTATTTTTGTGCCTTCATTCCAACTAAGAACAATATTAATAGCATAAAATAATAAATATCATGCACCCAGATGGACAAATGGCATTTATACAAGATAGGAACTGAAAACATAATTAAGTAATGCACTAAAAAATATTTATATATCAGACTGCGAGCAAACATAAAATTCATAACATTTGATCCCTTAACTTCCTATTTTCTACTAAATGAAGAAAAACAGTCATTACTTTATTGCAGTGGCAAAACACATCTTATAGCATAGTAGGAGCATTGTTTGGGAACCACTGGTGTACAATGCTGAAAAGACCAGGCTAATCCTGTGCTTAAAGATCATGTCACGAAGACATCTATGAGTGCAGATAAAGCTCCTTACATTGTTAGGCTCAGAACTAAAAGGGGATGAGAGGTCACAACCACAACTTTACCCTGGGGAAAGCACTAGTGTACAAACTCAGTGTAATGATTGCTGACAGCCTAAATGGTTGTGATGCAAAGAGAAAACTGAGCCCTTACAACTAGGCTCACTGCAATATATGAGCTATCTCAGTTCTTTACAGCACATGTACAGACGATTTCATGTGTTAAAATCATTTGTATATTTGGGAAATGTGGACTTGTGTTATCTGTATCCTATGTAAATGTGTGAAGATTACAATACATAAGACCATAATTTTATCTAATATTTTGCACAGGTGTGAAACGTTACTGCCACATTAACCTTTTAAAGCCTACTGGTTACGTGATGCAACAACTGGTTTAACATTCAACAATTGTACAATCTGCCCATATTGTATGTGTGTTTTGTGTTTATCTGAGAACAAACAGCGACTTGTGCCACTTACATCATAAACTGATCGGTTTTTATAACCAAGATGAAAAGTGTTTACTGCGTGGTACGGACTGGGTCTTAAAATAAAGCAGTCTGCTCTTCGTCTTTAAAGGGTTAAGGGAAATATTAAAACTAATGTTTTCTTTTAACCTAAGGAATAGGGAGTAACAGGAGGACAAATGAAATTTCGCGCTGAGAAACTTAACAGTTTGTTCTCACTACCATGCACTATAAGGGCAATTAAATCAAGGAGGAAGAGCCGTAAGGGACAATTAGCATGTGTGTGAATATGAGGATAAATGTACACAGAATTTTGATCAGAAACCTGATGGGTGTAGAGAACTCTTGGGAGATATAGGCATAAGTGGGAAGAAAATAGTTAAGAAACAGAGCATGAAAGTAGGGATAAAATATGACAGCACTAAAATGTGAATACTAATGCAAAAACATTACTGTGCAATACAGCAGTGTACAACAATGCGGTAGCAGTGTAATTAAACAATAAAGATTGCTTATTGCACTTCTCCAACAATACATTACCTCATTCTTCGTAGACTGTTCTACTTCAAAGTTACTAAGAATCTGCTCCTCTTTTCCTGCAGGTATTACAGGAAGAGGTAAAAACTGACCATCAGTCTCTTCAGCTATTTCTGCAAAATAATTACTATAATTCGACACATTTTTTGATAATATGTTTGTATACCACACTTCACTTACAGCACAACACTGTAGTGGGGACAGGGTAGAAAATGTTGTGGTAAAGTCAATCCCCAGAACTACAATGAAAATACATATGTACTTAAAATTGGTAATGACTCAACACTAACTTCACAATAGGACATGGGGTTTCCACTCCATTCAACGAAAAGCACTGACAGAAAGATCAGCTAACAAACTAAACAAATATTGTACAATGTAAATTAGTAAGCGCACTCTGCAGAAATATTAGAAAACACTAAGGATCATGTTTATATGCAAAAAAGTAAAAAATAAGTGAACTATATCTGTGGGGAGTAAATGAAAAAAATTACAGTAGAATTACCAGATTACAGAATAATTATTGTGAGTACATACAGATCAACTAATGGAAAATTTTGTACATTTTTTTAGCAAACTGGAGTTGGTAATTGAAAAAAGTGACATCAAATGAGGAAAAGCTGATTTCAAGCAGTGACTGCAATATGAATTTTTTTTTTTAAGTGAGAGCAAGCTGAAAGAGCAGAAAAATTATTCTTGATGTGTACATTGATACACACAGTAGAGTAACCACAGAGAATTAGCAATATCGTATATCTGCTTCATGTATAGAAGAAATGCCATACATAACACTTATATTAATTGACATACGTTTTGAGGCAATTGAGCTCAAGAATTGTCAGTAACTCTTGAAAACCTGATAAGTGAACCACTCAGATTAGTAGTAAATAGTTTGACAAGAAAAATATAAAGGAATTTCAGTATTACTGAACAAGGAACCACGGCAGGAAATACTTTTGTAATCCAAAGTAAATGCTAAATTTAATGCTGAAAATATAACTAAAGCAATGTAGCAAATAATAATTAAATAAAATGGAAAACCTCCTCAAAATGAACAACAAATTGAATTGAAATATGGATCAAGAAATATGACAAACCAGATCAAGCTGACTAGCTAATGTCTTTTCTTCTGTTCCTTACTATGTCAATAATGTCATTCAATGGCACTCATAGAGTATATATTATTTGTTTCATTCCACGTCTCAAGAAAGGATATGATGTAAAAATTTCAGCCATGTCCATGACCACGTGCCATCAATGAAGTCCTTTAAAGTGTAAATGGTATAAATGGACAGGTACCATGACTGTTACACATCAAAATAATACAAATAGAATCCAAATGGCTTTAAATGCATTGTGGAGAGAGAAAATATGGAAACAAAGTGGCCAGGCTCAAAAACACGTGTAACAATAAATCAAATGACAAAACAAACAGAAAAAAACTAGTCTTAAAAAATTTAAATATTACAAAGCAAAGTAACTGAGTAACAGCAATTCAAGATATGAACAAATTCTGGTGCTACACTTGGTAAGGAAATGAAAATAAAATATAGAAAAATTATGAAATATTAGAAGTGAAACTTAAACAAAAAATATAACATCAAATTGTGACTAAAAACTAAACATTGTTGGAAAACTAATATCAATAATATCTGAAGACTTGGTACCGAAGAATCCCAGTGAAGATACACGATAACGTTTGGGCACCTTAATAACCCTCACCTGCTTCAAGACCTTCAGATTTTCTTAGTAGCTTCATGCAAGTAACAGGAGCCATTTGCTGAGTTTCATTTTCTAGGCCAGATGTGGATGTTGGCAGCGCCCCAGCAGGTCTAAGTACAACCCTCACATGGTTGCTAATAGCACCATTTTCACTGCCAGCTTCTGTGATTTCTGTCCCCTCAGCAATGGTACCTGGCAATGAAGCAGTAACACCAGCCACATCCACAGATAGACGACGAGCCACATTTTCAGTCTCTGCTGTGGTTGTTGCTGCAGCAGTGACTACCTTCGTGGAAGAGGACTTTAATTTCTTCTTTTTGTGCTCCTTATGTTTGATGTATTTTGTGATCTGAGGCTGAGGAAATGACTCTTCACTGAAAAAATAAATCAGAGTAAGATTTCAGAAATCAAAACGCAAATAAATAATTAAATATATAAATACATAAATAAATAAATAAATAAATATATGTAAGGTACAGGTAGAATAAAGGTAAAGGTCACTTTATAATAGGCTACGAGGGCCAAGAGGTGGAGTAGACATATAGCTCTACTCTTTCTTTAACCTCGGCGGTATATGGGGGTGGGTGGTAAATGCCACGCCCCGGCCGCTTTAACCCCGGGAAAGACCCGGTACCCATTGTATAGGAGGCTGGGTGGGACCCAGGACCGGTCTGGACAGATGCGGAAAAACTCGCCCCCACTGGGATTCGCTCCCTGGACCGTCCAGCCCGTAGCAGGTCGCCATACCTACTGCACTATCCCGGCCCTAAATATATATACATTATCTGTAAGATACAAGGTTATCAAAGGAATTATGTGGGAAATTTAATGCTGCTAATTTTATGCCACATTTATCGGTACGTGGTTATCAGCATTTCAACGGATCATAATGACTTCAAAATGGTAGTAACTGTTTATCAAACAACATGAAATAACATCCCAGAAGACGAATCTTCATATTTTAACTACTATACAAGTCATAATGATATATAAAGAACAATGAATTACTAATGTTAGCTATGAAAATATGGGCAGAGATAAAAATGGGGCAAAAGAAAGATTTACATACATTTTCACTGGTATGAAACAGTCGCAATGCCATTTTGTTCTGGGCTTTAACACTTTCAGACATCTTGTTTCAACATATATCTTTCCTGATGAGAAATGAAATGAATATACTGTAACTACAAATCTTATTCAGCCATTAACTTCCAATGCGACACAGTCACAGCAGGATAGAATTTTCTGTTATACAAAATATAAATGCCTTTATGAGATATAGAGATACTATCCAAAGACGTTGTGCTTCTCCATTTACTGAAATGACCACAATATAACTATAGGGAGATATAAAGTCTGCAAGTACTGCTACTATACACTTTGTGGACTATGCAACAACATTTCAGCATTCCCAACTCAGATCCAGTAGCTGTGGGGTACCTGCAATACTGCAACTTAAATGTACTTATGGGAGATGCTGCAAATATTACCCATTAATTCAGAGTCCTTATACCTTCTAACATATTCTGGATCACACAGTGTATTCTTTCTGTCGATGCACAAGACATTGAAAGTAAATGTTTTGTGAGTGGTCTCTGTCTTACAAGCGGGTTGGTTCAACAAACCATTTTAAATATCCGCAAAAGAATAAATCATGCAAAATAAATTCAAGAGAATGTGCTGGATATAAATCATGACTCATAACCCTTTCATCAAACACACTATTCAAAGTTGCAAACAGTTTCCTGCAAAATGGTTGCAGTATGCACCCACATATTGCTCTGAATTAATTTCTTCTACATAAAACACACACAGTAATAATATTCATGCCACTCACTGAACACAATAGTTACAGAAATCTGATAAATTTGAATTATTAAGACCACGCAGTTTCCTTAAATTTGTAGTGTGTCTTTCAGTCACCCTTTCTAGTCCTGTTTCATGTGCTAGAAAATTACAAAGCAAATTTGGAAATAAAGCTGTGGTATTCTCCAAATTTTCTTCTCTGTGAATACTTGACACTTATGTTTTGGTTTCACATCTAATAACAAGCTACTTGTTTCCATTTCACTGCCAAAATTCTTAGTAGCATTACATGGGGAACTCAAATTCTGGGGAACTCTTTCTTAATTTCCTCTAAATCTTCCTAACCAATTACACTTCATACATAAAATTCATATAAAAGGACTAGACACTCTGATATAGGCTTATTCATGACCTAGTTTTACATAAAAATGATTCCTCACAACATCAAGACATGTATGAACACTGCAAGGCAGTATAATGCCATCTTCCTTTACCACTATCATATAAATCATTTGGTTGAATTTCACCGTATAACATTTCTGCAGTCTCACTGTCACTGTAGCTCACAGAGTGGGAACAGCAGCATCTAAAGTAGCAACTGAACACAGCAAAGGGCTGTGACCAGACACAATTATTAACCTGTTTTTCAGAAAATTTTGAGTTGCAAAAAATTACTTTGAATATAATTTTAACAGTGTTAATTGACACAGTCTACACTTCTTTCTTAGGAATGTGTCTTAATAAATAAATGAATGGGTAATGGGGAGGTGTGGGTGCAGGAGGTGCATATAGAGTTTTGGTGAGGAAAATGAGGGAAAGAGACTACTTGGAAGACGTAGGCTTAGAGGGGAGGATAACATTAAAATGGATCGTCAAGAAGTGGAATGAGAAGGCATGGACTGGACTGATCTGGCTCAGCCAGGGACAGGAGGCAAGCTCCTGTGAATGTGGTTGTCATCTTCTCAAGAACAACTCTGCACCATGGAGTTAAAGGTAATGGTGAGACAAGAATGTTTTACTTATGTAAGATAGGCATTTGACAACCATGTAATAATTTCTTCCAATGTCCTGTGTAACTAGTGAATGAAATTAATCATATAATGAAGCCCCTACCTTAAGAACTTATATGACCTCATAACTAGAACTGCTGTCATCACCAGTGTCCTGTAATTTCATGTACTGATCTAACATAATAATATGACGGAATTAATTCTTGATCCATCAGTATGAAAAATATATTACTCAGCCACAGATGATATGGTTTGTATGCTGTGTGTGCCAATGTGTGCTCTTTGTCATTGCTTGCGTACTTCAATGGACTGTTAGAATACAGAACAAAAATATCTTGGATTACGTGTGGGTTTTCAATTATTTGTGCATTTTATCCACTTCATTAATCGAAATTGGTAGGTGACTGTAAAATCAATGACAAATGAGAAAGCTGCTTACCCACTGCCTTGAATAGAGGATGCATGACCGCCATAGCCACTGCTGCCACTTGAGTTGCTGTGTTGGGACTTGGAACTGCCACTGCTGCATACAAAATTGCACATCTCTTACATATATTAAGTGCAAACAAAATTAAGCATTAAAAAAACTTATCACCCTTAACAAGGCACATTTTAGGGTTCCACATCATGGGTATGAAGACTATATTGCACTCAAAACAAACACATGACAGAAAAAAAAGTACAAAACAGCATACATAAACATGATATTGGTTTGTTTGTTTGGTAAAATCCAGTTCTCACAACATAGTTCCCTTTTATTTCAACACATGTGCAATTCCTATTTTTACATCACAACTTTCTTATCTAGAAGGACAACAGTCTGCAGACTTTGCTAGGTATCTGCACTGATATGATGGTGAAGTTCAGTTTCTCATGTTCTTTGTTTATCATCACAAGTAATTAACTTAATGAATGTCACTAAACATAAATTAGGAATTATGCTGTTTCCTTTCCTGCTGAAAGATAAAAATCTCTTCTGACCGTTGGTGCATAACCTGCTCAAAAAAGAAGATGGAGAGGAATATATAATGAAGATTTGTAATGTTCACAACTTAGTAGTAGGGCGAAACTATCCAAGAGAATTAGATGTGCCAAATATGCAACACACATGGGAAGGTAAGAAATTCATACGAAGATATAATGAAATTGATATTAAAGAATAAGGTGACAGGGAATGGACTTGATTGAACTGGCTCAGGATATAGTGGTGGGGTAAAGTTGTGGTCATGGTAGTAAATTGTTGGGGCCATAAAACCCAGTGAAGTTCTTGACCAGCTGAGTAACTACAAGTTTCTCAAGAAGGACTCTACATCATCTAGTGAGTGACCTATGGTCAATCGGGTGAATTGTCAAAGAGAACACTTTTGCATTAAGAATTGTAACAGCTGAAATTAAATCATAATGGCTGTGCTTGCAGACAAGGTTGTCTGTCTGCTGATACCATTATATAACCCTTTATGAACTGTCTGCAACACCTGCTGCTCAGGGTCACCCTCAGCAGAATTTTAAACCTGCATGTGCCACATAACTAGGATCCACATGTTGCACATCTTCATCCTTCTTTGTTTGAAATGGTGACCGAAAAATTTTGGGAATACCAGCCACTATGAACACACAGCAAGATCATCAATAAAGGAAGGTAGCACCAATTACAAAGCTGGACTCTTTCATTATGCAATGGACAAATCTTTATCAAGGTGAGTAACTTACTGTATGACAGCAGCCTGTGCCAATTGCTGAACACCTCAGAGTTCTGAAAGGAGGTCAGTGTCTAGAAGCATTACAAGGACTGTGGTTCATAATATATGATTGTCAGAGATAAAAGTACTGATGTGAAACAAGGGTAAAATACTGACACATTTATGTTACAAATAAACAGCTTCAACTAATGAACCAACGAAAGGTTCATTACCATGTTCACAAGTGATCACAACTGGATTTTTTCCTGGGCCAATTAAAACCAGTCCATAAACACACACACTCTGTTTCTTTACAATTAATTTCAATTAATTTAAATATTATGCTCTCTTCTGTGCCTAAACCTCCAATGGGTTTTCCTATCAGATATGTACACAATTCTAATCACCCCATCCACATTACATACCCACCACTCACACCCTCCACCATCTATTCTTGATGATAATATGTAGTGAAGATGTACAACTTTTGAACTCCTCATTAAGAAATTTTCTCCATCTTCCTGTTCCTTCCACTGTCTTGGTTCTGAACGTTTGTCTAAACACCTTGTTATCTAATCCCCAAGTACATGTGTTACTCCTTTATGATCTGACTTCATTCATTCATTCATTCATTCATTTATTTAGTATTCCAGAGATCCACTGAGGTGGATATAGAACCTGCATAAAATAGCACATGAAATTATGATGCCTTATGCTAGTAAATGTCTTACAAGTATTACCTTTAGTTTGTGCAGAACGTATTTCTGAAGACCAGGAATGATAAGTAAGCTGTTGTGAAATAAAGGTACAGATGCCATATTTCCTCAATCCTGTATGTAGACACACTAACTGGTGAGATTTTGGGATATGGTCAGGAAAAATTAATAATCAGTAAACTGAATGGAATATGAATACATCCTTCATACAATAAAGAAAAAGAAATAAAATAAAATTATAGAGATAGGTCACAGCTCAATGAAAGCCAATACTTACAGACAATTTTGTACTGAGCACTTCACAACAGGCTGTGTATCAAATTATCATTTCCCAACAATACTACATGTTGCCAGACCAGATGATAGAGCTGAGATGCATGTGTTTCAGGATAGTGACAATGAAATCATATCACACCAATCACCAAAAATAAAACTCTAAGAATATATTCTTTGCATTTTGGCAGACTATTATATGAAGTCATTATTTTATGTGACAATATTTGTTGCCATTTACTGTTGGGTCTTTTCTATAGTAACATGACCACTTAGCCGACCTCCTACATAAGCAGCCCAGTAACAGCACAATTCTAACCCAGATTAATTGACAGAAGCTTTGATATATCGCTCATTTGCAACAACAGTGTCACAACTCAAAACTAGTGATTTTTCAGGAGAAACGTTTAAAGGTTTTGAAGTGTTATACTTTTCTATGTGTGCAACGACAACACAACTGCCCTCCAGCGGCTAGTTTTACAAACTGCGTTATGACGCTGTACCTGTTAAAAGTGTATCTGCAAACGTTTCTTTCTATACCAATAACTCAAACATGCCAAATTTTGAGTTGTGACACTCTTGTCGCAAATGAGCCATATGTAAAATCCAAAGATGAGTAACAGGGGTGACCAAGATCCAAGGAGTACAGATTAGCTAAGTCCATGAGGCTGAGAATGTACATTTTTATTTTCTACGAGGGTGATGAAATGGCAGTCATATAGGGAGTAACTTTACAAGTATCATTACATTAGGTTAATATGTGTCTTTTCCATTACTTAAATCAGTTATATATAAGCGCACGAGCGTAGCTGGTGGGCGGGGGAGGGGGGGGGGCAGCGGTGCGTCTGCCTCGGACGGCAGAGTTTAAGGGGAGGCCAAGCGGGAGGCAAAATGAATATTTTAAATGAGAAATTTTATTTTACGCGGTCTACAATTTTTAAACGATTTCAATTTATTAAAGTCCGTAATTTCTTTCAGTGGGCGGCCATTTTGACTACTAGATTCAGGCGTCACATAACCTAGCTGTACCACTGTATAGGTGTACATTTCTGGAATGGTTGTATGGGACTATTTGCAGAAAAATGTCAAACAACTCACATTTAACTTGTTTTAACTTTTGTTACGTAGGTGCTCAAATCCTTACCTTCTCTGAGACTGGCTATTACTGCTATTGGAATATGCTGAATCGGAGATTTTTGTGTTATGGGTGGTGGTTTCTGCCATGTCGACCCTGAAAACACGAAAGTCTCTTTAAGAGAATAGCTCATTAAAAGTTTAAAACAAAACACAAACAGATCCAAAATATTAAGTTTTAATGGAATCAACTTCTCATTTAAGGAAAAATAAAATACACATAATATGAAATATAACTGCAGAAGTCATAATATTTTCAATTAAATTTAAATTATATCATCTAACGGCCATATATTCAACATACTCAGCTGAAGGAAGAAGTTATTTCGATTGGCATGTCTGAGAACTTCAACATAATTCTGCTCAGGCTCCTCAATGCCACACCTGTCCCCAAGTGTGACCATCTTCTGTCATCTACATAGTACAGTAGCTCTCACAGTTACATGCAGAACACTTTTTGCTCACTGCCCCTCACACCCCAACCCCCTAGTCCAACAAATCGGGAATTATACTATAGTCGACATGACAAACATGTACAGGAAATATAAACATAAACAACTGAAGCAAATATTGCTATAATTACTTTACCTGAAATCGCAGTGTTTTATTAGAATTTTTCACTACCGTTATTTGCACTTACGTTTGTATTCACTTCTGTTTCACTTGTGTTATTGTGTAAACATTTATTCAGATTGGTTAAGGGAACAATTTTATAACTTGTCCTTGAACATGCTGCGCATACTTTCTTTACAATAAATCTTAAAAAAAAAAAAAGCAGAACACCTTTAAAGAAAGCTATAACATGTACAACGTACACTTAATGTGTGTTCACTCTGAGATGACCAGTGGAGAGATCTTCGCCAAACTGAACCTAAAAGATCAAAATAATCTGCTTCTTTATCAGAAACAAATATTAAGTCGCGAGGTTTTACGTTTTTACAGCGGTGATGAAGTAGATTCAGGTCTTCTGGGAAAAGACGCCGTCTTGATTAGTAAATAGCAACCGACAGTGTGGGATCTCTGTCTGCAAGGTGCAACCTGCACAGCGTACAAATTCATTATTAAGACATTCTTTCAGTTTGTGAAGCCCACCTTATATTCAAGAAAAAAGACGCGTAAAGTGCTAAAGAACCCGTTTTTAAAAAACCGAAACCGGGACACTTAATAACATTTAGATACCAGGAAGGGCGGAGGAGGCAGAAAATTTTGTGTCTCGTCGCACAGTAAAAAAAAAAAGGAAAGTAATATTTAATATCACAGCGATGAGATAACTCTGATACAAATTATAACACACCGGTCCAAAAATTAATAATAATAATAATAATAATACTCAGACACTTAGTGCACATACTCATTAATTTTCACATATCCGTGCCTAAACCTTCGCAACCTCGATAATCTATAACTGCCAATCTTCCTGTAACTCTCCTGTTCCTTCCCGTCAGTGAATGATTGATGGCTGCCTTACTCCTGTCGATATTTCCTCCCATCGGTGGAAAGTCAAAATGTAAAACATCGGTACCCATTCAAAAGGGGTCTGCGAGCACACCAGAACTGGTCTTAACGTTTATGATAAGAGAAAATATTTTTCCCCGCTGAGATCTGAACCCTCAAGCCTGTAGCCCAGTCAACGTACCGAGTATGCTGTGGACCACCAGTTTGATATACTTACTTTTCCTGCTGCCAAACAACTCAAACTTTTAGGAACTTTCGCAAAATTGCAAAAAGAGACTATTGGCTTCGTCATGTCTGTCCGGACGGAACAACTCGGCTCCCATTGGATAGATTTTCACGAAATGAGATATTTGAGTATTTTTAGAAAATCAATCGAGAAAGTTCGAGTTTCATTAAAACTGGACAAAAATAACAGGTACTTTACATGAAGACCAATATACTTTTTTGATAATACGCCGCGCAATTCTTCTTAAAATGAGAAATGTTTACACAAAAGTTGTAGAGAAAATCAAAACTCATTTTACGTTCAACGACATTTTTTTTTTAAATCGTGCCATTTATGGGATAAAATGGAAAAATATTGCAGAGCGGGACAGTTCACAGATGACAATATGGCGCACACTCTCTCGGAATAATTAATACTTATTGCTTATCCACTGCAACAGTGGTTGCACGAATGTGCCTGAATGTCACGTTGTATGCACATTGCCTATCTTTTCTTTTTTTAAATAGAAGTCAGCTAACAGTAGCAACTTTCGATTTAGTTCTCTCGACTATTGGGGCCATTGTCTCCGTTGTGTCCCTGGAATGGCAACTCTTGCTGGCGTCAAGAACACGAGACTCTGACGACCAATTTCAAATTTGCTTAAAACTGGACAAAAATTGGGCACGTTACATGAAGTTCTACGTACAGTTATGTTAATTCGCCGAATACAAGATATGTACAAGAAATATGGAACAGCCTAAGATGCGGAAGAAACATTTAACGATCTAAACATCTTACGGCTCCATACAGATACCAGATATTACGGCAAAAAATTTCGAAACCTCCCCGATGTTGCGTTACATGTACATTTCCTGTCTTGTTAATATGACGTTACAATATTTTGACGTTTTGGTGACCGTGCATCTCAGTATATTTATCTCAGTAATTAACCAACTTGATGCACAACATTTTTATTTCACAATAAGTTTATTTCATGCCTCTACATGTTTCGAGCACATGTGCTCATCATCAGGAGGTAAAAATTGCAGCCTTTCTTTTGAAAGTATCTTCCACTTTAATACCGTAACATACACGTATTCAAAGTATGCAGTGTTAACATTACTCTTCTACACGTTTTGGCTAGCAAGTAACTACACTGAGGAGGAAAAGGGTAGGCCGTCAACATTTAAGATTTGTTCAGTTAAAACTATGCACATATTGGCAGCTTTGAGTTTCTTTGCCGTATTCATGCGGTTGGTGTTGTCGACCGCCATCTCTCCCTAACTTGGTTCAGATCAATCCAGTCCACGCCCTCCTACCTAATTTCTTTAAGACCAATATTAATATTATTCTCCCACCTACTACTACATATTGTAATAGTTTGTAAGTTTAAAACTGCGCTAGTAGCAAAATATAAACAACGAAATAAACATATAGAAATCGTACGTATCCTTCATTAGAATATTTCTTCAATATCAACAAATCAGAAAGATAGCGTGGTGGCAACCCGTGTTACTGTTATAAGTGTATTGGCTGGGTTAATCAGTTAATTATTATTGTCGTTATTAATTAGTGTTGGTAGTGAGATACACAGAATTTATATACATATAAACAACATGTGCTTTTTAATTCCACCGCCTGTACTTCATAATTCTGACATTGTAAACTTTTTTTCCCTATATCGCAACAAGTTCTGTATGACAGTTTCATAAATGTTATTAAGCCAACATGATTGCTCGGTCGAAAGATTTAGGATATAATGTTATACGACTACAGTCGATTTAGCCCCTACCCATATGACGATGCAAAGAAATAGATTACTCAAAATTCCTATTAAGAAGTAAAGGGACAGTGTTTTTTCTGCGGTCTAGGTGAAACAACGGTGTTACATCCGCAGTCTAGGTGAAGCAAGACTCTTATATCAGCAATCTAGGTGAAACAACAGTGTTATATCAGCAATCTAGGTGAAACAACAGTGTTATATCAGCAGTCTAGGTGAAACAACGTTGTTATATCAGCAGTCTAGGTGAAAGAACAGTGTTATATCCGCAGTCTTCATATTTGTGAAGCACAATGCTGTAAAACAAAGGCGGAAAATCTAAGTTAAAATAAAATGCCCCTTCACATCAGTCAATCCCATTAGAGAAGCGACATGCAGGAAATAAATAAAAGACACGAACGTACAGAGCACCAAAATTTGATACGTGAAGGAAAAGAAAATGCGGGGAAAGTAGTCTAAAACAACATTAAATTTCTCGCATATGTGAAGGTGAAGAAGAAAGTAGGCTGAGGTAAGGGACGGAAACAAGAAGGAAGAAAGAAAAATAGTTTTTTTTATGTTCATCTCATTATTAAAGCGAAGTGCTCAACCAGTAAACACAGGGAAACTACTCTAAAATAAAATCCAGTTTTTCGTCCCTAAGAATCCTAACAAAAAAAAGGGGGGGGGGCTGTATCGAAGGCAAGACCTGAAAAATAAACTGAAAGCAAACAGTACTTTTTGTATTCGTTATGATGTGCATAATAGTGGAATGAAAAAACACACAGAAATTAAAACTGAGAGAAAATTAGATACACCATCTCAAGATTTATAAAAAATCTGAGATAAAACAGGAAAACTAATGGCAGTAAACGCAACGATTTCAACAAAATAACTTGTACCAATTTGTACACACGTACGTTCCTCTAGGTCTGCTTACTTATCTTACGGACAATTTACATCTGCAATAATTGAGTTCGTAGCTGTATTGCGCATGTTTGAAGTAGCACGAGATCCATCACTTTCACGCTCACGTGATACGTCTTGCAAAGAATTAACAGCTCACGCAGGTTTGCCTACTAAGGTTCACACATCGTGTCTTACAACGTGACTGAATCATAAGGAACACCGCCTAATGAAGATCAATAACGCTCTGTCTTGGTGAATGAAGGAGCACCATGGGCAAGGCAGGGCTACCGGAAAACATCTTTCGATATTCCATGCATTCTGGCGTCAGTCACTAATAAACAGCCGAGATTCAATAGTGCTGCTTTTCTCGCCACGATTTCCAGAATTGTTACATTATATCAGTCAGTAATGGGACTCACTGTTGAGTTGAATGGCTGAGGCCCGATTCTCGTGGGAGTATGATTCTCTCTTTCGTCATCACGTTAATACTGGCTAGAAATAGAGCGGAAAACCGTGCAGGAACTGACTGCGGCTCATTCTTTCTTGGAAAGACGGATCTGGGGTCCACTAATTCTTCTGCTCAACAGGTAAAAAAATGAAACTTTGGGGGTATGAAGCTGGCCACTGTACCCTATCTAGAATCAAGGCGTAAAATGTCTGCCTTTTGTCCCTTTCATGGCGTGTGCCTCGAGAGTAAGACGCAGATAAATCTGATCTAGTATTTGCGAGAGAATGTTGTATACAGGCAGTGAAAGAAGCTGACTGCGGCAGGGTATTAACCCTTATCCTGCTAACGTGGAGAATTGTGTGAGCTCCTAATAATGCCAGCAGATGGAAGATGTGATTTACCTCGGCGTTTAAAGGGTTAAGTTTGTGTTGTGACTCCGCAGGGGGCGCAGGAACTATGGACCCCACAAGAAGCACTTAGCTGTATTGCAGTCGTATATTTTTCAGTACTATTATCAGAAAATGGTACAAGATTTTTGTTCTCCTCAACCGCCACGAAAACTTGTTCTGGGTCCTCTCAAAAATTTTCCTTCGGGAGAGGCAGCAGTGTACATGTATCCTACCTAGAAAGTACCTGGACCATATTTCGTACACAGAGACATACTGGCTGATGCCGGCCAAATTATTAACAATAAAAAAAAATTCTCCATAACAGACTGCTTATACTGTCACTGAGCTATCATAAGGACATACCACCACGTCTGCCACACTGTAAATTTCCAGAATCAATTTCGAACAACAGGCTGATTGCTGAAGGAGATCCGAGAGCGACCACGAAGTGTTTTTTCAGAAAGAAAAAAAAACAAGTAATATTGTAGCGCAATGCAGGTTCCCACAAAATTTTCTTCGTTTGAAAAATTATACTTGTTTACAGTGGTGCAAAATTTCAGGACGAAGACTGGTTTAGGAGGGTGTGGTTTTAATTGGTTTTGTGCAGCAGTATATATGGTGAATTCAATCCTGTGCTAAAGTATTTTACATCTGAGGCAAGGTTTTACTTAAACGGCCACTCAAATACTCACAATAGCAGACACTGTTCAGTGCACAAACTCAAAGAACCATACGGAGTGCAGCTATGTCGCACTGAATTTTTTGTTTTTTTTTTAATATCGTTGTCCCGTGCATTTTTGATATCTATAAAGTTCAAACACCGACAATGCACTCTTTATTAAACTTGACAAAGTTTTAAAATTTACATTAAAAATAAATTCGACTTGCTCCTACATATTTCGTTCTACGACGATCATCAGGGAGCCTTCGTTACAGCCTAGCTGAAGTTATATTTAGGTTAAAATTCGGTAAAAAAAAAACTACGTTGTTATATGTTATGCGGTGGTGTGGCAGCGTGTCATAGGTATGGTGTGTGTACTGTGGTGTGGCAGCATGTCATAGGTATGGTGTGTGTACTGTGGTGTGGCAGCATGTCATAGGTATG
>Ga0123352_10004522_pt1 | contig 20509 bp, 13 predicted proteins | sample TergutLab28metaG_FD_89700 | JGI IMG/M metagenome (GOLD analysis project Ga0123352, IMG submission 89700) | Labiotermes labralis P1 segment gut microbial communities from Petit-Saut dam, French Guiana - Lab288 P1 | ecosystem: Host-associated > Arthropoda: Insects > Digestive system > Gut ...
CTTAACACACGATCGCGAATAGTGTAGATACACTTTAGCCCTTACTAATAAGAATAACGGATGAATACTGGCAGATATCCGGTGTTACCAGTTTCATTCATAGATGTAAGTGATACTCAGCTACTAAATTTGGTTTCATTTGCTTATTTACATAGATCAGACTCGTTTCAGACGTCGTTTCAATAGTCCAGACTAGGACGCCTGTCCAAGATACGAATTGCGGAGCATAGCCGGTTACAGGGCTCTTAAGTTGTGTTTTAATGCAACTCGTGCATTAGAATTACAAAACCATGAATACCCAAAACATTTTCGTAAAACAGCGACAGCTATTGAAATAAACACCCACACAATAAATTCGTATTTGTTGAACTGAAAAAAAAAAACAAGGGAAAACTCAAGATCAAATGTGCTAACATTACTGTAGCTGTTTGTACTAACAAGCGGAGCAGCAGAGCGTAGTACTGTAAAATTCACGAAATAAAACAAAAAAGTAGTGGGTCTGATGTTAAAATTTGTGGTATCGTGAGTCATGAACAGCATTACGTTACGATAGCAGCAGTGTTAAATAAACATGCCAACGTGCTTCTAGTCAATTCAGGTTATTTTTATGTTTACTTTGCACTGTTACAATAAGGTTAGCGAGGTGGGGTAACAATTCCTGTACCCTGTTCCTTTCCATGAATCTTGGATAAAAATCAATAAAAATAACGCTTTGAAACAGGGTATTGTGGGCTGGCTGTAGTCGTTTGCTGATCGGCTACATCCGATCGTGTAACACAACGCAGAGCCCACGTAAAATTGTTGCCGAGTGTCTATTTAGCGTTCTTCGAAAATCTCATTTTCTGGGGCTAAACTTACAAAAAATGAGGTTAAACTGCTCTGCTCGGAAAATAAAGTTTTCGCCTCCACTGCCACGGGCGAACGGGAAAACGCTGTCCCATTGCATGTAAATGCCTTTCGTCCGAAAGGGAATAACTGTCCTGCAGTGTTCATTGATACTAAACAGCGCTCCGGCTGCAGAAGAAGTGTGGGATTTGAATGGTCCTACGCTAAGAGGTGACAAATGCAGGCTTGCGAGGAAGGCTGCCCCATACCCCTGTTGTGATTGGTTAGTTTCCCAGCCGACGTAAGGTTTCGTAAGTGGAAAGGCTATAGCTAAGGCTCGACGGCTGTGGTGTATTCCCACAAGGACTAGGGATTTTCTATCCGTCGCGACGTACATCCGGGCTGTGGGGCATGCGCTGCTTACAGTAGAATTGGAGCTTATATTGCGGGAAAAAATAAACAATTTTCAGTGACGTGGTTAGTAGTCGGAACATCTAGTAAATTTTTTCTAGTGAGAACACAGAAGGTTTGCCAGTTAATTTGATTTTAGGTGTTAGCCTCGTCATGTCTGTCTGCCTTTCCGTCTGTCCGTCCGCTTGGAACAGCTCGGCTCCCACTGGACGAATTTTCAGTAAAATCTGTTTAGAAAATTCAAGTTTCATTAAAATCTGACAAGAATAACGGGCACTGTACATGAAGACCAATACACATTTTAATCATACTTCGCTCAGTTATTCTTAGAATGAAAAGTTCCAGGCAAAAGTTGTAGAGAAAATCAAATCACACATTTTATACTCAATAACGTTTTTTCGAAGAATTTGTCGTCTATGGGATAATGTGGAAAAATATGTTTGAGCCGGACAGCCTGCAGATGACAATATGGCACATGCGCATGGCGTGCTGGATACCCAAGGCTACAGACGCGCATGCAGAATATGCAATATTTAGGGATTTTCCACTGCAACAGTGGTTGTACGAAGTAGCCTCATTGTTACGCTATACGTACTTTGCCTGTCTTGTTATTTATAGGCCTATCTTATAGGCAAGGAACTGCTCGGCGGATTCTTTGTTTCTAATCACTGGTGCTTATTGAGGGTGTAGATGTGCGTTCGTGCATGCGTGCGTGCATGTGTGTATGCGCGTACGTATGCATACACTCATATCTGTGAATATAATGCTACTCATTTTGGCTATGATAACTACCTTGTTTATAATGCATTCTCTCAGTGACTGTGCTATAGTTTTAAAAACTGGGTCGACGACACACTGTAGCACTACACATTGCAACACTACACATTGCAGCACTACACACTGTAGCACTACACAGTGCAGCACTACACACTGTAGCACTACACATTGCAGCACTACACATTGCAGCACTACACACTGTAGCACTACACATTGCAGCACTACACACTGTAGCACTACACACTGTAGCACTACACATTGCAGCACTACACACTGTAGCACTACACACTGTAGCAATACACACTGTAGCCCTACACATTGCAGCACTACACACTGTAGCACTACACATTGCAGCACTACACACTGTAGCACTAACATTGCCGCACTACACATTGCAGCACTACACATGACCTCTCTACTATCCTGTCGGAAAATGCCACTACTCACATTATTCATCACTGACCACCATTTTAGTGTTCTATTGTTGTTACTGCTATTTGTTTTTGTGCGATATCTGTTCAGGTTTTGACACTGAACGGGAAAGTACAAAACGTAATATCGAAACAATGAATGTCGTTTATTGCATGGCATACACCGACGTACATAAACAAACCAGCCAGCTACATTCATCTCTCTTTGGTTTGGTTCCTTTCCTTGTGTCACGCATGTGGCAAAGCAACACAATAGGTTTAGGTTTATAAGCCACAACACGAAATGTAAAGCACACAGAAAATGCCAGTTCGCTTTGCAATTAATGAGTACTATGTTGTTTGGAAAAAAAGATTGTTCTTACTGTACAGCATATTTTACACGGCAGGTTGCTGAAAGAAGCTTTTGTTTGCAGCTTCATCTGTTATCAGTATGGTACAGTCTTACCCATTGTTTATAAATTGTACTTAAATCCGTTTTTCACAGTCTTTGAATAGTTTTATTTACACCGTCGTTAGAAGTATGGTTGTATATTTTGTACGGAATGGTTTTATGTTTTGTATGCTTCTGTTTAATTTTTTAATTATGTATTTTTATATTTATGTTTATGTATGCTTATTGTTATGTGTGTTCTGTTCTGTGTATTCTGTGTTCTGTGTTTTGTTTGTGTGTAAATGTATACTGTACTACTGCCAGCGGGTGTCAACCCAATTGCAGTTAACAAATATATCATATTATAATATATCATATCATATCTTATTTTATCTTATCACATCACATCATATCATAAGTATGGACGCATGTAACCGCTGTCGTTATTAGAGCTATATCCTTCCCGTTTTGTTTAGGGTCGCAGAAGGAGAAATTTCAGTCTTCGTGTCTATTATGTAAAAAGGGGGGACCTTATCTATAAAGTGTACCGGGTTTAGTAGAACTAGTCGTTTGGTCTTTTTATATGTCCTCATTATGAATACACTGCTCTTTCTTCATAGAACTGTTAAAGGCAAAGAAATGCATTGACGTAGGTTTATGGGATTCTTACGTGATACAAAACATTAAGAAGACATTGCAGTCAGTCTTAAACCTTCCTTCAGATAGTGTACATCCTTCGGCAAAATGAAAGTTAATATTGCTGAATTCCTACATGACATGTTGCATCAAATCTGATACGAACGAAATTTTTAAAGACGGTGAAGAACGTTTGTCATATTTTATTTTAAAGTTGTCCATTCCGTGCATTCTTATATATATATATATATATATATGTGTGTGTGTGTGTGTGTGTTTTCAAGACATGTCTCCAACATGTTTCGGACAACTGTATTGTACCATCTTCCGGGAGAGCGAAATGCGAACTTTAAAACCAGTTGCCATTGATAAGCTGTTATTCACAATGTTTTTCATTCTGTAGAAGCTTTGTTGTTGGTGTCGAAGTATAAAAGTTACAACTTGTACAGGTCTTTAAAAACTTATGGTTAAAACGCGATTAAACCCCCGATACATCACAGAGCACAAACAGAGGGTGAATCCTCTTAATTTTTATAACCGAGGCTTACAATATAGCGTCCTTGATGGAAATGTTCTAATCATATTTTATCTAAACGTTTTTAAAGATCTGTGCAAGTTTGACATATCTTTCATTCTTCATCGACATCAACAACGAAGCTACTACAGACTGAAGAACCTGGTAAATAGCTTATCATTGGCAGCTGGTTTTCAAACTGATATTTTGTTATCCCTGAAGATGGTACACTTGCACGTAAACATGTCGGAAATACGCCTTTTACATGTATATATATATATATATATTATTTTGGGTAGATATCTTGTCCAAATATTCTGAAAGACATATAGCCGTGGTCATTTTTCCGGTAGATACGCTTTCATCACCAGCTGTTGTTTGTCCCATTCGCTATTTATCTGTTTTTTAAAAAAATCCAAAATTTATTGTTAGATTATTATGTTAAGTTATACTATTCCTACCTAAAAGCGTTAGATTTATAACACATCGCCTTCTGCAACTAAGGTTTATTAATGGATACCTCCTATCCCCCGGCCCTGTAACCATTTTGATTTCGGGGCATGTATTCTCAGCTTTCGACAAATCGTTTCTATGTCACTAACGTCAATTTTAACGATATAAATTGAACGAAGATATATAATTTAAATTGTGTATGTATTAGGGAGTGAACGTTGCTGTGTGGTTGGCGAAATTACAGGCAATACGTTGATGCAAATCTGCGTTCATTTCCAGAGATTAATATGAAAAATCAGGTATAGCAGTTGGGTGGTCTAAATTAATTAAATCCCCTACTTTGAGCATAATTACCGAGCATGTTTTTTTATGTTGCAAGGCTAGTGTGCAAGAAATGATGTAGACCTAGACATGTTGTGGTGGATCCGTCAGTACGTGGGCTCCGAGGGTGAGTTCAGTAATTTTATTTACTTGTTTATTAATACAATTTTGGACTGAATCATACTGAATGCTTTGTAGAAATCACTTTGAAGGTCACACAGACTCTGTTGTAGGCGCTTTCGTGAAATTGCGAAAAACAACTGTTAGCTGAGTCTGTCTGTCTGTCTGTCGTTCCGACCGTTCGTCCTTCCGTCCGTCCGCATGGAACAGGTGGGCTTCCATTGGATGGGTATTTATGAAATTTGATATTTGACTTTTTTCGAAAGTCCATGGAAAATAACTATGTTTCATTAAAATCTTAGAAGTAGAACGGTATTTTACATGAAATCCTATGTACATTTGTGATTAATCTCAGTAAGTTCTTCTTAGAATGAGAAATATTTCACACAAAATTATTGATAAAATCAAAACACACATTTTATGATTGAATAACGGTTTTTTTCCCCGAAAGTCTTGCCGCTTATGAGATAATGTGGAAAAATATGATAGAGCCGGACGAGCCACAGTTGACAGTGCGACGCATTCGAATTGCTTGCTGAATAACTAAGGCTACAGATGCACACTCAGAATGTGTAATACGTTTGGCTCTTCTTCTGCAAGAGTAGTTGCACGAACACTCGTCAGTGTTACATTTATACCTACTTTGCCTGTCTTGTTCTTTCTTCCACTCGCGCGCAATATATACTGGAAATGCAAGATTACAACGCGGCATACGTCGATTGTGTACCTCCTTCATGAAAATTCTATATGAAATTGCGAGCAGGTGGGACTTAATGCACATACCCAATAAGCCTACCCATGTGCCGTCTTATTAAATTAGTGCATTATTTGGTGTACCTTCAGAGCCTGTACGCTGGCACTTACATTGTTAAAGTCTTGCCCGCTCGCTTTGGAAGGTATGCTTACGAGAAAAACACATTTGCACTTTGTGATCCACTCAGTGGCCAGCCGTGACGTCAACGACCATAGCTATATGCTGAAAAGCTTCACGAAACTCATGAAGATGTAAGTTGGAAAATTTATCAAAGAAAATTCGTAATAATTTTCTGTTGGGAGTTCGACTGCCAGTATGAAGGTTAAGTAATGTTCTTTAATATTACAAGATTATTTTAATTAGCGGTTGTGCGAGTATTAAATACACCAAGTACACCAACGAATCATCAAAACAAGGTGTTTCACCAAGTCAGAATAAAGGTAAAGTATTTGGTAGCCTCTTTGTCTGATTATTAGGCTTTAAATTGTCAAACTAATTGCGATTTAATGAGCTTGAAGCTCGGACTGATTAATCCCACCAAAGAGCTCATAGAATTGACTGCAGGATGCTCCAGGTATCCCGCTGTCATTCTGCAGAGAGTATTAAGGAGATAAGTTTACAGAATAAACTGCACTATAATTTTTAACTGGTAGTTCTTATTGGTTTCATTAAAAAATATATAAATCAGTGCAGGATTAATTACATTTTAAACTCTTATCTCTAGGAAGGAATTGTGAAAGTCAACGCTTTTTCTCTGAACTCCTTTTTTCACATAGGCCTCTTTAGGGGCTCATAAAAGCAATCTACGTACCTCTAAAAAACTTTAAGTAACTGAGGCTAAATATACCTATAAGTAACAAAACTTCAGTTCAGGAATCGTAGAGTGAGAAGAATGTTCCATTCTCAGCCTGAGTGTGGCGTGTTTTGTCCAAATTCAAACACAGTTGTTCAAATTACATAAGTTACATATAAAAAGTGACAAAAATGTTAGGAAGGGTATTTGGAAGTTTCTACTGTGCTTAGAATATAATGACACATCCGATAATGTTCTTCAGCAGCACTGACAAACTGTCGAACACTTTGGTTACGCTTCAAACGAAGCTTCCAGTACTACAGCAACGCTTTCCGTGCAGGGTGACTTCTTTTTTACTCCATCTTCCTAGAATAGAACGCCTTATGGCTTGCCTTCAGCAGCTAACATTTAAAAATATGATGGGCTATGTAGGTTAATTACATTGTTTTTCATTCCATTTTTCCCTTCTAAAGCATCCATTTTACAAACAACCGCACAGCGGACCGTTGTTATGGGGGGTTTTTTTTGTGTCGTCGTAACAGATTGTAACGCGGTTTAGCTTTTTCTCAGAAAGCACTGAAATCTGCAGTCGCAATGGTTTTATGTGCATTAGGGACACATTGTTTTAATGCATTTCTTTTCCAAGCCATTGTTAATAAATTTAATGTATGTGCACATACATTAAACAAATAATTAACAGGAAGGCGCCGATCACGCACATCATATTTTGCAGAATGTTTCGTTCTTCATATCAACTATAGGGAAGTCATCATTGAATAGAAAAGTAGAATATGCGGAATGTTATTACGTATACATCAGTAAAATACGGCACAATCGATGTATTTGATTAACAAGTAATGTAAATAGACTAATACTACGTATGTGATTACTTTTTAAAATACGCGATTTTTGAATAAATAATAAAAGAATGTACAAAAGTTATGTTCTCTTTTGCCCTGTTTTCTTCTATTATGCTCATAGTGCGGAAGTTTTATATCTTCCAATATTCAATTTTTTGAGACTGATATTTGTAAAATGTTACTCTTTGTTCGCTAATCGCATACTTTTGAGTATCTTAATGCAATATTATCTTACTGTCCAGATGTGTCGATTACTATTTACAATGTCGTAATAACAGTCTGTGTATTATGTTTCGTACCTAATCCTGTTTTCCCTGAAGATAAATGTACTGAAAATTACAAAGTTAAAAATGGGAGTTTCGGTTGTTTGCGTGTAGCCAGAAAATTCGAAGTTTAAAAGGATTCAGTAACATATGTAATGAAGGTGTGAGACGCTTTGCCAACATATTTGAAAAATTTGGGACCAGGTAATTCCGTGGTACAACTCTGGTTATTATGGACTGGGTATACCACCTGTTTTAACATTAAATAGCGTGACTTTCATTCGCGCTTGGTATTTGTGCGTTTCGTTTGAGTCAACAATAAACAACGATTATTTCTGTAGATAATTCACCGATTGGTCTTTCTAAGGAAGAACTTTGTGTTCTTTGACAGCTAAAAGCTGAACCTTTATATAAAAACAGATTATTTTCCGCTCTTAAAGAGTTAGCTCCATTTTAGGTCTGATCTTGTGGATGAACAAAATTGAAACAGTATAGAAGGATGTCATTCTAGTAATGTCTTAATGTTTTGCGTGAGATATTGGAGCAAATAATTTGGAAATCTGCAAACACCACCTTAATTAAGAAAGTGATAACATTCTGAATTATATGTATGATTGAGCCTTGCACCTCAAATTGTATTGAACACACGAAATAACTCACGGAAAAAAACGTAAAATAGAGCAATAAGCGGTGCAAATACGAAGACAAAGAGAAAGAATAATATCTAAACAAATTAATGTCATAATTCCTTCTACTAAATTGGCTTATATAGGCCTGTCGTGAAGTGACACCACATAGCTGAAGACAGGATGAAAGTAATACGTTACTTAAAATCCTTCTGATCGTCAGCCATAATGTAGTTGGAAGCACGTTTCGGCATGCGGAGTTGATAGGTTGTATGGAACTGGGTTTGTCGCAGAATATATGCGTCTCACGTACGTACGTTGCGCACAGTACGGTGCTCCTGTTCGCAATAAATGTTGCCGTCACCTCGGTTCTTCATGCGCCTATGTTGCCTATATTACAGCACGCTGCGTAAACAGCCCATTGGAATACAGCAGAATGGAACGTGGCTCATCTGAGAGCACAATGTGGGTATTGGCTTGTGAATTATAGTAATTCCACGGAAGGGAATGTAAGAATACACGATAGGTTTACTAAGAAAATGGAGACAATAAGATAGGGTGCGCAGGTTTATCCCGATTTACGCGCCCTCGGTTCCGTGTTTTCTTAACGCATCCATATTTTTCTCAGGATTGTTCACCATTTGCACGTGCTTTCTTCAGCTGTACACGGTTCTGTCATTACTTGAAACAACATTTTACTCTTCTTACGTTGCCATGAAGACACGTGGAGACGGTGAGGTATAGCTTCGGGTACCCTTCAGTTCGGCACCAGGTAGGGTGCGAAAGGTCAACTACACACCGCGTCCTCTTTATCCCCAATGAAACAGCTCCATATGTCTTTTGAAAGGGAGGCTGAGTGAACGCCAGTGCCAGTGTGAGAACACTGGAGAAGATAAAACTATCTTGATAATTCCGGGAATCAAACTAATTCTTGATCGTAACTGCGTTCATAATTCAACCGAAAACCTATAAACGGCATTATGCACGATCGACGTACTTTTCTGCATACTAAGCGGACACGAAGGGTGGAGAACCCTGTCATTCGAGGCCGGTATTGTGAGATACGTGACCTGCATGACAAACAGGAAACAGGTACCTAGGTACGGTAGGCGTACATCTATAAATAAGGCACACATACACGTAATTAGATAGGTCAATTTTCCAATAGTGATCTCATCGATTATATGGACTCTGTGGTATATGATTATAGTACGTAATGACTATGCCTAGTGGGTGATGTACATAAATGAAATATGAGTTCGCTGGTTTGTGACGTCGAATTCCTTCTGGTACTATAAATTTACAAATTTGTACTTCGTGTAATGTTATCTAATATGCACAACATATATGAAGAACACACTTCTTGTATACACACACACACACACACACACACACGGACATAATGATATCCGACTACTAATAAAGCTGTTTCCAAGACACATGTATGCGTTTCTTGAAGATGATGAACTCATCCTAAATATGTACAAAATGTTTATGTGAATACATACAATCTTGCCTATGCTGAATATGCATTTGATGGCTTGTTTTGATATTATATATTTCCAATCATCCGTCCTTGTCTAGTCACCACGTTTGAAGGATCTCGGCTGCCGTTTTCTTGAAAAAATCAGATAAAACTGAAATGAGGCTCCTAAATTTTAAGACGAACTTTCGAATCCTCCACCTTTTAGAAATTACGATATTTCCTTCACCTTAAGAATGTAACATAAATAGCAGGTAGCTTTCGGAAGGTGCTGATGGGAATATTGGGACCAAATTGGGAGGACGGAGAACACTGCTGGGTGACGATTTTCATATTAGTGACTCTGCACCAATTATTAATTAAGGGGATAAAGTCAGGGAGTGTGAGATGAGATGTGTTTCGCACGTGTTGGAGATATAACAAAAGCGCACAGAATTTTAAATGGAAAACTTGAACACGAGAAATTGTTTGGGAGGATAAGATTTACACACAATTCAAAGAACTGGATCGTGGAAATGTGACTGGATTAATCTGGATCAGAACAATGTCTAGTAAAATTTGACTGGATAACTGACCATCGTGCTGTGTGTAAGTGTATCTGTTCCTTGGCGTTTATGCAACAGGAAGAAGGGTGCAACTTTGTTGATATCTCTAGTCCTCTTACATTTTCAGACGTGTTCGAAAAATTGCGAAAAGTGACTATTAACATCGTCATGTCCGTCCGTCCTTCCGTCTGTCGGCATGCAAAAACTTGGCTTCCACTGGACGGAATTTCCTGAAGTTAGGCATTTGAGTATTTTTCGCAAAACTGTCAAGAAAATTCAAGTTGCATTAAAATCGGACAAGAATAACGGTACCTTACATGAAGAACAATAAACATATATGGTCATATCTCACTCAGATCTTTGTAGAATGAGAAATGTTTCAGACAAAATTTGTAGAAAATATCAAAACACTCATTTTATGTCCCATAAAGATTTTTTTTTTTAAGAAAATCGTGCCGTGTGTGAGAGAGTGTTGAAAAATATTGTCGAGCCGGGCATGCCACATATGACACTAGTGCTCATGCGCATTCCGCGCTGGATTCCTAAGGCAACAAAAACACACCCGGAATATGTAATGCTTATTGCTCTTCCACTGTGACAATGGTTGCAAGAATGCGCCTCAATGTTACGCTATACATATATTGCCTGTCTTGTTTCGTCATTGTTTTCACGCCGTTATGCTGCACGGTAATTTTATAATTGAAAATAATGGGCTATCTTTTCGCTAAACATATTTTATTATGGTTGAGTTATTTGTCAGAGTGGAGAAATTATTATTACGAGTATTATACTTGTTACGTTGGAACAAATACAGTCGATCTCTCTTATAACGTTACGAAAGGAATACTTTGTGTCCTTATAAACGGGTGTCGTTATAACCGAGGAGTATAATGGTATGATTAACAGTGAGAAATTCAGAGGCATCACAGAATATCTGAAGCTATAGACGAGGTGTCACATAAACCGATGTCGTTATAACCGGGTTCGTCTGTAATTTAAATGCAATATAATGTGGTTATACAAAGAAGATAACCTAATATTTTCAGTCAGATCGTTTGGATTGTAGATGTAACTTACTTCAACTCGTTGAATTGTAGAGGCATGTCGTTTTGTACAGTATGTCACTGACGCTATTTATGTTGAGAACTTTCGTAAAGTAGTTGACAGCTACAAAATTTCTGCCAGTACTTTTTCTGCTTTTCAACAACCCACGCCGGGGACCGAAGGGCTCAGGTACACTTTTAAAAGAAATCACACGTCTTTCCCCCCAAGCTTGCTTTTATAAATTTTTTCTGTCTTTGTCTTTCTATCTCTTCTTCGAGTACAGAGGAATAACCATCTGAACAACCAAGAGCCATTGCTTCATTTTCGTATTCTTTCATTCCGCCGGAATTCTTAAATTAATTGGAGGTACACATCACTATTTACAGGACCATTTTAAGAGGACGCTGACTGAACATAATGTTCTATTTTTTTAGACGCGTTCGCAAAATTACAAGAAGTGACTTTTAGCTCCGTCATGTCTGTCCGTCTGTCCATCCGCATGATAAAAACTCTTTTCCCAATGGAGAGACTTCCATGAAATTTTGTATGTGGGCATGTTTCGAAGATCAGCCGAGAAAACTGAAGTTTCTTGAAAATCTTACAAGAATGACGGTAATTTGAAATATATTTCATTCAACAAGTTGTAGAGAAAATCAAACGACAGTTTTATGTTCAACAACTTTTATTTTCCCCCGAAAATCTTGTCGTTTATAAGATAATGTGGAATAATATGGACAGGTCGCAGTAGAGAATGCCAGACGCATGCGTTTTGCGTGCTGGATAATTAAGGCTACAGGCACACAACTATGATTTTTAATACTAATTGCTTATCTACGACTCACAATGGTCATGCAAACGCGCCTCATTGTTACGGAATTGTACATCGCCTCTGCTGTTTGAATCGCTGTCTTAGGTGCACCCCGTTTTTTTACCTAGAAACTGGTATTATGGCTCGATTATGAAGTTATAAATATACTTCATTATACATATCCGTTTGCTAGTAATTTTTTAAATCATTTCGCATGATTTGAATTTTAAGAGAAACCGAGAAATTTTAAAGAAATACACACCGTCTTCAGTCGTAGAACGAATTTGAACAAGAGATAAATAGTTACGTGTTTGTGTGTGTTTCTTACGTTCAAAGTATCTACGTAAAAAAGGCGATTATTTTATGTGGGGAAGGTCTCTCTAGAAAAAAAACGCCAGATATTATTTAAAATAAAGAATTTCTAGTGATAATTGTAATTCACTGTGTTACTTATATGTGATTCTCAGACGAGGTTGTGCGATGATTACTTCAGTTTATAGTGTTTGCTCTGATTCTAAACTGAATTTAATTTTCGGTATTACAAATGTGTTGTAAGAAAGGCTGGAATGTTCTACTGACGCTGATGCTAGAGGGGCGGCTGTTTGCAATAGGCAATCGAGTCGGTAGTGCCGGTTACGAGGCTAAAAGTGTCCATTAGCGCTATTCAGTGCAGTGTATCCCTGTAGCAACTCTGCTAGTGCACCTCGATATATTTTTTCGTTTCATTCAGACACGTTAGGCCTACACGGTACACCCTATCTGGGCTCTTAATTATGTTCACACTTTGGCCGTTAGCTATTCGCTGTGAACCCCTTCCTGTGTTATAAGGATACAAATTAGCATCGCTGCGAGATATTGCCAATGCACATTTGTCACCTTTCTCTCTCAGTCAGGGGAAGACACTAAACTTTGCCGTCATTCATATCTGTGTTTCTTGATTGAAATGGCTTCACTGGTACTGTTGTCATCTAGTCAACTCCGCGATAATGTGTAGCACATTATCAGTACTAAAAAATAAATTTCAAATATGAATCTAATAACGACACTTCAAATGAGCCAAAAAAGTTATCGCTAGTAGAATTTATTACAATTTCAACCTACACTGCCAGCTCACGGTTGTATTTTGTGACTGATTGGTTTCAGAGTTTTCGTTTCTCGCCTACTACAATCGTTCGATCAGTGTTCCATTCTCATATTTTATTCACCTACCCTGGCCGCTATATAGCCTTAGCAGATGGCAGCGTCTTTCAAAGCAATACGCCTATTAACTGCCTTAAAATTTTAGGCGACTGTGCTTAACGTATTCGTGTAATAAAGAATAAGATTTGCAATCTTTTTTACCCTTAATTAAGTTTGGCTTAGTCTTTACTTCTTTGCTAATTTATCCTGAAGTACGTCTTATGATGTGTAACGCCCTGTGTACGGTGGAATGTACCTACCTACACTGAGAAATATTCTGCCTCCATCTTCAGGACCACACCCTATATGTTGAAATCTTAATCCCTGAAAATAAATAATTATATTTGATGTTTCCGAGTAAAACTTTGTACCTTGTATATACTGCTGTGGATTGAAACTTTAAAGTACTGTGGCTGTGATGTATACCGCCTGCCTTATATTAACGAATATTTGCATTTTGTCTGCAGAATGTTTTCGTGTTTTGTGAGATTCCCAGAATTAAAGAGGGGATTTGCCGTCAACAAATTAGTCGAGTGCTCTTCGTAATGAATATGACATGTGCTTCCTGTGGGGCATAAATGGACTTTTGTGTATTATATAAATGAACTTTATGCTTCGAGGATTTAAACCATTGTGGTGTGTTTGATTGAGTGCTCTGTAGACTTCAATTTTAAATCACTTTGAAACTTTCGTCCCTAGACATTTCTGCTTATAAAACTTTAAGCTGCTTGATAATCTTCCAGAGAGACAGAAACATATGGGAGATCATCTGTAGACAGTAGGGCTGTCTGCCTAAAAGAGTGTGATTTGTGGTTTAGAATGCTGTGATTGAATAAGAAATACCTGTAAAAGGCGATGTTAGGCAGTAAAGTTTTTCCTGGCATTTAATGCAACACCAACTGTTAAGCGAGTAGGACAACAGCTCGACACATCTTTACTCTGACAATAGGTAAAGCTAGATGACAAGCACCAGGCTTCAGTCACTTCAACCCCCAAGGACAGCACTTGATGTAACCTTTGGACAGTTGGTTCAGTGGAATAGAGAAAGGTCTCCTACTCTGAAGTTGGAGGCTGCAGGTTTCACCTAACCCCATGTTTCTCTCTATCACATTACACGTTATCACGTCCCAAAAGACAGTAATCTTCATTACAATACTGTAAAGCCTGAAATCCTGCTATTGCCGCAAATCGAGCGCGGTTGTCCATAACCTAAATTATAACTACACTGGTATAAGCTATTCCGACCAATTTTGTAAGCCTGCAGCTTTTTACTGGGTCACTTACGACCTAACGATTGCTGCACTGTATGCTTTGGATTAAATCCTACCTTCTTAGTCGTTAGCCTGCGTAATCTATCGCGTCGAAACAGTCAGTTGGTCAGCAGCGAAAAGTTGGCCTTTTTGTTTAGTTGACTGGCAGGTTGACTGACTGACGAACTAACTGCATGCAACGTAATACTTCTTGAGAAGCTATTCGAGAAGTTCCCCGTATCTTATGGAACACGGATTTATTACCTCATACACAAGACCCCGCCATTTCTTCCTATTCCGATTCCAATTAATCCAATTTACACCATTCTAGTCTATTTATTTAAACATCTATCATTACGCCTATTTGTCGCACCCAAAACCATGTATGCATTTCTCTTCCCCTTTCTTATTACGTGCCTTCCTCTCGGATTCTCCTATATTTGGTCATCCTGCTTGTATTTCTTGAATTAAATCTTGAAACTCCTCGTAATTCAATTTTAGACGTTTGTGCCTAAGCTTAGTTTACTAATTCTTATACGCCAGTGAGTGAACATGAAGTATTTACACGACTTGAATAACATTTTAACGTCTGGTACTCTTAATAAATATTAGGGAAGACACTCATGTTGGCTGTAGATCGCTTTACGCATAATAGATAGTCGATTGTCTAACACCCAGAAAGGTAACTTACAAACATAGAAAGCATGAGATAAGAAAAACTTTTTGGAAGAGATGAGAACTGCCTCATGCTTCTTTGACATGACTACATTTTTTTTTAATATAGTGCTGTGAGAAGTAGCAGCGATCAATATGCAGTCGTTTTTGTTGCCCTGGCTGAGATTACTTAAACATGAAGCGTGTGCCTTTGCGCTGGCTGTTCCTTCAGACTGTCTTCCGTTCTGTCGCCAGCCTTTGAAGGAAGTGAGGTACGGTTTTTTTTAAAAATAAAGCCGTGCATTTGTTGAGTATTCTTCTTTTGTGTATGTTTTTAAGGAACTCGTAAAGAATTGCCCAGTCCCTGGAATACGATAGCTGTGGATTACATCGTGGATCTAATCTAGATTTACATTCCTCTATGTTCATCCTTCAAGTACTGCTCTCACAGAAGCAGCAAAGTGTAGATGGAGATAAAAACTGCTGCATTTTTTCTGTCGTTGGGGTTGTCCAAATAGAGGGAAAGAGGGTATTTCGGCTCCAAATAAGTTTTAAGACTTCAAGAGTTATAAAAATTGACACCAGCGAGAAGTTAAGAAAGCTTGGTATGTGGCAACTTAACGTTCATTTTGACCCTGCTGTATTTAGCGTGGTTGAAATCTCTGTCCCTTTCAGAAGTTAGCCGTTGTGACTGCTGTTTTTCAGACAGATTAGTCCACTGACTCTAAGCGGTTGGAACAGTAGTAGAATAATCACTGTGACGTCATTGGGCCTTCCGAGAACCTGCAGCAGTATAAATGTGTTTAATACTGAAGATTTAAGTAACTGTGGGATGCGACACGGTATCATTAGATGAGTGAATCTCGATGCTGCGATGGACTTGATTCCTTCATCTTCAAGAGTATAAACAGTCCAAGGATACGTTTCTTGGAAGTCTTGGACAGCGTCATATTCTAAACATTTGGAATCCTTACCGCTCTGCTGTCAGGATCTCAAATATCGTCTGCACTACTGTTACAACACTATAAGAAATGATAATTCTCTTATGTGAGTCAGCCATAGGCTGTATATCCTCGGTTTACTTTACTAATTATGCTCTCATAAATGTGCATTATGTCTGACCAACATGACGGCGCTGAAATTAAAGGGGGATTGGAGGCGTAGCTCCAGTCATTCTTAATTTTGACACTATATGGAGATGAGTCGTGGAATGGCCATTGATTTCTGTATAATTAGATCAATTCTTCCATTTTATTGGTGTGTTACTGTGACTATCTTCCGATTAACCCCATGCTGTCGCGGTAAAATGCCCTTCTCCATTAAATGATGCGTGATGTTAGGCTTCCGCCACTACGTGAATGAGATCGTCGCTCGTATGAGATATTGTGCAGGGTAGATGGGTATTTAGCTATGACGTTTCGGGACAACATATCGGTGTTAGGTTTAAGAAGAATGCTCTGCCTTTGAAGATGAGACCGATAGGTTGTCACGAAACTCCGGTACTTAACTACTAATCTACGCTGCGTAATATCGCGGAAGAGCGAAGGTCTCAAGTACTTGTATTGTTTATATACTTTTAGATTATTAAATCACTTTATTTAATCCTGGTAATCTACTTCCTTATTCGTATTCAGACATTTTTTCTTGTACATTACGATCCCGATTTTATATTCTGGAAAGTATTGACACCCTCTTTGCTTAAATGTAGCGGACGTCTTCCTTTATTTTTCCCAGTTTGTCTTAAATTTCCACACTTCTGTTAATAACCTCTCCATCCCATTTCTTTATTCTCTTGCACGACACTACCTACAGGATGTTTTTTCTCAACTAGAAAGCATATCTCCCACTATTACTAGTGAAGTCTTGTGGGACAGTGCTACCACCATGCTTTACCCTTCAATGTTATCTAATCTGTTTACTTATTTCTCCAAATTATACTCCTGTTTATTCTGCCGCCTGAAACAAGAACTGCTTTTATCGCAGAAACGTCCGTATAATGACGACCATTACAACGAAACACAGGACAAGATGTTCGTATTTACATTATCTACGGTAAACACTGAAATTTAGTCAGCTGGTTAAGAAGAGTGAATCTTTTCATTCGACTTTGCTTTTTATATCGAAACGTCAGTATTGCCACGTTACTTTAGAGGCAGTACGCACGTTAACTTTGTGAAGGCTGTGACTGCAGCGCCAAAACCCTCAGAGAGAAGGGGAAGAGCTTCTTATTTATATGTCCCTTGTCACTAGGCTGCAGCACCATCGCTATATGCCACTGCTTTGCTGCTTTGTACACATCCTGAGGAAAGAAAGAAAAATTCTCGCGAGAGAGAATGTAGAGTAAGAGACAAAAGGCGATAGAAGTGGCAGGGGGGATATTTCTTTCTTTGTAAGTCTCCTAAGAGGAATTATTTGGACTTTCCAATGTTATAAATGATCTATGTCGCTGTACTTCCAGTAAAACATTTTTGTGCGTCTTTGTTTGGCCGGGAGAGACATAGCGAAACGCAAGAAAGAATACAAATATTAGAAAAAAAAACAGACAAATAGGATATCCGATGTTGAAAAGTTTGTCTTGTAAAAATTTTTGTGTTAACGTATGCTTTAATATGAGTGGATACTGGATGGATAGTACTGCATTGAATTCTTGAATGACTTCCAAGTTGACAAGACAAAAAGGGTTCAGTCCCTATGATTGTGTATTACGTAATTTGGAGCACTCAGTGGAGGGGCGATTTGTTGATGATAAAACCTGTTTGGTATTTTCTGTTTATATTTGTGTTAGATACATACAGACGCAGTCTATATGAAATTAGTAAGTAACTTTTATCTACGCTGTCGTTTAAAAGAAGACACATTGACGTTACTAGCAAAGTACTCGTACTTTCTTAGACTGACTAAGGGAAACCGTGTATGCCGCAGGAGAGCCGGTGATCACGATGGCCGTTCGAAACCAACACCTGTCTAATATCAGTCCACAGCCTTACCTCTAAACCCACCTGCTACGTAAACTTCACAGTAACTTCCCGGTGGACGTCAAATCTCATGAAAGAGACCGCCTTCCACAACTGGCATTTCTTTACCCCCTGGAGGTACGAGAGATTCTATTTGCATAACATTCAAAACGATGGCGGATAGGAGACTGTCTTGGGACTGACTGCAGTGGCCCTTAACGATCTGCCGTACAAACTTCTTAATGATGATTGTAATGAAATAAAGGTATTCTGTGCAGTAATAAGGCACTGTTCTTGACGTCACAGAGGGATCCTCGGAAAATTCGGTTTCCTTTAATGCCAGCACACCGATGTTCAGCATCGCATACTGTCTCTGTTGCTTCCTGAAGGAAGAGTCTCAAATGGGGTGGAAGGTGGAAACCGAAGCCCTTAGTATGACGTAGGTTTCGATATATTCTTTAAAAACCATTTCCGGAGATTCGATTCCGGGAACCGGACATACAACTGTATGAATAATTGTGATGTGAGAGTACGAACTGGATTCAACTGATACAGGATATGGTCTGATAACGGGATCTTGTGAATACGGTTATGAACTTTCGGGTTCCATATACAGCGGTGAATTCCATAATCAGCTGCACGACTGTCACCTTCTAACGAAAGACCCTGATTTGCAGAGAGTTATATGTGTACTTATACATTGCCAGTATGGCAGTTTTTACAGAACTAGAAATAGATTGGACGCTGATATGGCTAGGATATTTTGCATATAATTTCAGGCCTTTATTATTTGTTAGTAACATTTAGAGTGTAATTACTTAAATTACGTCTGTAATGTTTATTCACAAATAAAGGCAAATGGCTAGAACATACCATAAAGACACAGAGGGGGTAGATGTATAGCTGTACTTTTTCTTTAACCTCGGCGCTAAATGGGACTGGATGGTCAACGCCACGCCCCGGCCGATTAACCCCCCCCCCTGGAAGGAGAACCGCTACGCATTGTGCAGAAGGCTGGGTGGGCCCCGGGGCCTGTCCTCAAGAGTGCGGAAAATCTCGCCTCCACCGGTATTCGATCCCCGGACCGACCAATGTGTAGCCAGCCACTGTGCCGAATGTGCTATCCGAAAAGCGCCTGATGAAATTGTTCTTGAATTTTGTAACTTACTCTACTAGCAGGCAGGTGAGGTACAATAATATTACGTGACAGATGAACTGCCGTAGAACAAATGCTATAAAATCCCCGTGTCTGATAGACAATAGGTGCTACGTGAGTATCCAGCCACACTTAGTTTTTGTTTTATTACATCACAGAACTGCTGGAATCCAGCCATCGCTTTCTGTTTGTTGCTGGAGAACTTCTAAAACGGAGAGAGTAAGCCATCTCTCCGCTCGTAACAAGATGTCTATAAATCTTTTTATAAGACCGTCTAAATAATATAACAGCGGTGTTGGTACAGCGCCTTGGTCATTCTTAAAAAATCATGACTTTACATTTTTTTCTCACAACCCTCACTTCGGATATAAGATCTATTTCATTCGCTCAGTTCGAGAATTGTGTTCATGTGCCGGGCTGTCCGGTTTAGGTAGACTCGAAAACACATAAATCAGGGAAGTAGACATTGCTTGAAAACGGATTATAAGAGGCTTTGTAAAATTATCGAACTTGACCACAACAATTGTTTGTGTCTAAATACAAATTGAGGTCCGATCTGTTTGCCTTTAAGTTGTAGCACGGGACGATTCTGGACTGCATTATTTTTTCTGCTGGCGTGAACATTCGACTTTCTAGACAAATAATGCACAAGTTCGTCTGTGCGTATCCTTAATACGTCAGTTATTCCTCGTACTTAGCCTTTGTAACAATGCTGTCTTTTGAAGACCCTCTTCTTGTTTCGTGAAATTCAACCGTACATGCCTAAATGTAGATGAAAATTATACAAAATTTTTGAAGGTAGGTTTATCAGGTTGTGACTGTGAGGAATAATAAGTTTTCGGATGTGACGCCGTGTAGTTTATTAGGACTTTTTGCAGACTGCATAACTCCACCTCCCAGTGTTGCTTACATAAGAATTCTTTTCAGGGCGCTGTTCAAATTCGAACTATATATCTTTGCAGCGTAGGACACAGTGTTCGACGTGATGCTTATTAGTGTGCGGTATTCATTGGCTTTTGGACTAGACAGATGGTCTGTAGGTATGAAAGTACCTACACGGTCTAATTCTTGCTTTTTTTGATAAATCTAAGTTACGTATACAGCTCAATCTCCGGTCTACCCGTCGCTTCAGAATGTTCGAGAATCTTTGTATACAGAACGGGTCTGCTCTAGGCTACGTGCTGCATTGCACTGAATCTTTATATACAGCACGGGTCTGCTCTAGGCTACGTGCTGCATTTCGCTGAATCTTTATATACAGCACGAGTCTGCTCTAGGCTAC
>Ga0123352_10004523_pt1 | contig 20508 bp, 19 predicted proteins | sample TergutLab28metaG_FD_89700 | JGI IMG/M metagenome (GOLD analysis project Ga0123352, IMG submission 89700) | Labiotermes labralis P1 segment gut microbial communities from Petit-Saut dam, French Guiana - Lab288 P1 | ecosystem: Host-associated > Arthropoda: Insects > Digestive system > Gut ...
ACGACTTGTGTGTGTGTGTGTATGTATGTGTGTATGTATATGTGTGTGTGTGTGTGTGTATGTATGTATGTACATATGTATGTGTGTGTGTATATGTATGTATATATGTGTGTATGTATGTGTGTATGTATGTATGTGTGTGTGTGTGTATATATGTATGTGTGTGTATGTATGTATATATGTGTGTGTGTATGTATGTGTGTATGTATGTGTGTATGTATGTGTGTGTATGTATGTATATATGTATGTATGTGTGTGTGTGTGTGTGTGTGTGTATGTATGTGTGTATGTATATATGTGTGTATGTATATATATCTATATGTGTGTGTGTGTGTGTGTATGTATGTATTTTTTTTATTTATTATTATTTTGCATGCTCCATTACTATGGAGTAACACTACATGCATTGGTGGTTTTTTACATAATTACAACTAAAATTCCTTGTTCTATATACAGTTTGTTAAATTAAGTATAATTGTTTATAATTTGTCGAAGGGTATATTGTTCGTAAATTTTTTAAAGTTTTTGTAAAATTTTTTAATGAGTTTGTTTTTACTCACGGGCCAGTTTTCTGTCCATAATACTGCACCTTTTAGACTGTCTCTCTCCTGCTCAAGCAGTTTGCCATCATATAATATGTGGTCTACTGTTTGTTCTCTGCTTTTGCAGGAGCACATTGGGCTGTCTAAGATTTTGTATTTGTGCAGATATGATTTAATATTACCGTGTCCTGTTACCATTGTTGTAAAATTTGGAGTTATATTAATTTTCATTTTTAACCTATCTGCTATTTTGGGGAAGAATGCTTTCATAATTGCACCCTTTGTTGCATGGTCCCATTCAGTTTGCCACTTCGTTACACTGAGATCACTTAGTTCACTTATCACTGTACTTTTTGGAATCCTCTTGTAGCACTCGTCAATATCTCCGTTGGTAGCCGCCTCTTTCGCAAGCTGGTCGGCCAATTCGTTCCCTTGGTGTCCAGCGTGTGCCTTAATCCAGTTGAATTCTATTTTCCAGTTCTGCATCTCCATTTCTATCACTTTCATCCTGATTTTTTCAATGAGGTACATGTGGTTTTTCCAGTTTTTGAGCGATTCTAATGTTATTCAGCTATCTGTAGATACTGTTACTGTTCTTTCGTTAGTTTCCATGTATTGCATATTTACAAGTGCTTTTAGTATTGCCAGTTGTTCGGCTTGGTTATTAGAACATCGCCCATTTAATCTGTATTTTTTCATGTCTGTTATATTGCCATATGTGAATATGGCTTTTTCGGATCCTACTCCGTGTTCACCCTTGCTGCTGTCTGTGTATACATGTATGGTGTGTTTACTGTCTTCTTGTCCTTCTGTAATTTTGACAGTTTGCTGGATGTGTCCAGTATTTTGCTTCCATTTCCTGATCGATCAGGTTTCCATACTCCTCTATATATTCATAGTACTTTGCTGTTTCCTCTATTTTTATGTCAATAGGAATTAATCCCGTTATTACACATAGTGCTTCATTTGACACTGTGCGGTAGGCCTTTGCTATTCTAATATTAATTAGCCTTTGTATTCTAATTAACTTAGCTTTATAACTTGTAATATCCAGAACACTTTTCCACACTGAGGGTCCATATAAAATTAGTGGTAAGATTCCTCCTGTGTATATTGTTTTCAGTGCCTCATGCTTCAGCCCCCATGTTACTTTTGCTGATTTCGAAAGATTAAATATTAACTTTGTACATTTTCCTTCAACTTAATTTACATGGTCCTGAAAAGTAATCTTACTGTCAAAAATAATTCCAAGATATTTAGTGCTGCTAACTTGCTCTAGTATTTTGTTATTTAAGTATATTTCTATCTTCTTTTCTACTTTTCTTTTCCTGCGAGACATAAGGATTACTTTTGATTTGTGTTCATTAAACTTTAATTTGTTATTATGGGCCCAGTCTGAAATTTTTCTCAGTTCCAAGTTCATATAGTTTTCAGCTTCAGCTTCATCACCAAAGGCTATTATTTTTGAATGACTTGTGAAATCCAGTTTAAGAAGTGAATTGTAAAGCAAATTCCAGAAGCCAGGCCTGCAACATTATCCTTGTGGGCATCCTTTTGTAACACTTCTCACAATACTAAAGCTGTTGGTAGACATTACTGCAGTTCTTTGACTGAAGTATTCTTGACTAAGGTAATACAGATTTCTAGGGCATTCTGAATCTTTCAATCTCTTTAGGATGCTTGGCCACCACACTGCATCAAAAGCTCCTTTGACGCCTAGGCTGGCCATTATAACCACTTTCCTGTTTTCCAATTCCAGCTCTATGAATTTTTTTGCCTCCATAGCTGCGTCTGTTGTACTCTTCTGCGGCATAAATTCATATTGTCTATCTGTAGTTCATTTTTGTACATGTGGTGGTTAATTCTGTTAATTCCCTCCAATGTTGATCAGGCTAACTGGATGGTATTTGGATGGATCCATACTATTTTCTTTGCCAGGTTTTGTTATTGGAATGATTTTTGCTGTCTTTTACTTTTTTGGGAAGCATCCCCTTTTTAGGCATTTGTTGTATATCGCTGTTATTAGTCTAGGGAATTTATTAAATTTACGTAGGAAAATTCCACTTGTAATCCCATTTATTCCTGGTGCCTTCTTGCCACTGAAACTTTCAATCTTTGTTTTATTTCCCCTTGAGTAAACTCTGTTATTTCTGCAGAAATTAAGAAAAGAATTTTAATGGCTAATAGAGGCTTTTATGGATTGAAGAGACAATTTAGGTCTCAATTTTTATCCATAAAAAATAAAATAAAATTATATAAGACCTTCATCAGACCAGTGCTGGCATATGGTTCTGAAACATGGGTATTATCAAAACCTGACGAAGCTATTTTAGGAGTTTTTGAAAGGAAAATTTTGAGAGCTATTTTTGGACCTATGATGACAATGGAGAATGGAGAATAAAATACAACAATGAGTTATAAACATTGTACAAAGAAAGTGAAATAGTAACATACATTAAAATTAATCGATTAAAATGGGCAGGACATGTTATTCGTATGGAGGAACAAAGCCCTACAAGAAGAGTTTTCATTGCAGTGGTAGAAGGAAGAAGACAGAGGGGCAGGCTGAAACTGAGATGGGAAGATGGTGTGATGGAAGATGCCAGGAAGTTGGGGGAGAGAAATTGGAGGAATGCTGCAAGGAATGGGGACAGCTGGCACAAGCTTCTGAAGAAGGCATTGGCTCAAAAGGGGCTGTTGTGCCAATGATGATGAAGATGATGATAATGAGTAAACTCTGTATCATCACTGATTTGAATTGGTTCCTCTATCATTTTCCTTATGTTTTAATGGTGATAGGTTTCTTCTTCTTCTCTGTCTTCTGTAATGAGATGATCTAACATTAAATTCATTGTCTCTAGTATACTTGATGTCTCTGTGCCATCAAGTTTGCACAGTGTAGTCACGATACTATTGGTTCGTACTTTTCTTGTTGCAAGTTTGTACACTTTGGACCATGGATGTGAAGATGATGCCACACTGCAATACTCCTTGCACGATTTGAATTTTTCTTTTCTGATTTAATATTGATACTTTTTCTTCTCTTCGAAGTAATTGTTTTTTCTGCTTTCCCTCATCTCCTTACTACTTCTTGTTCACTGATAAAGTCTTCTTACTGTGTTTATCCTTTTCCACATAATAGTGAGACTGTTCATCCACCAGGGGACTGATTTATTCTTTTTTGTCTTGTTCTCTGTGCTTATAGTATGATGTATATGTGTATGTATGTATGTATGTATGTATATATGTATGTATATGTGTGTGTGTGTGTGTGTGTATGTATGGGTGTATGTATGTATATATATGTGTGTGTGTGTGTGTGTGTGTGTGTGTATGTATGTGTGTGTGTGCATGTATATATGTATGTATGTGTGTGTATGTATGTATGTATGTCAACACACACACACACATATAAACAGACTAGAAATTCACCAAAACAGTAATACAGTACTGTTTAAACAACACTTCCCATGTGGTGGCTGGGAACAAGAATAGCTCCTTGTAGTATATGTGTATCATAAGAGGCAACTAAAATGGATACCCAGTGTCCAGGGGTAGAGCTGGATCACCCTGTCTCCAGGGGATATACATATGGAGGCCTGAACCACCAGTCTGAGGTTAGGCACGAGGCTGACTCACTCACCCTGTAAAACAACTCTTGTCAAGAAACCCCAAGAGATGCAAGCTGGATAGAATGAGAATAGATGAAAAAAGGCAGCAAACAGACTGAAGTGGAAAAGCATCGTTGGGGTGGTCAAGGCTGGAACCAGGCAGCAGCACCAATATGACGATAAATAACACTAATATATACTTATAACACCCCCACATAAGTGTCAGCTAAGAATGAGTGCATCTCTGTGTCCATTACCTAGAGACCACTTTCCCAGTGAACAGTAAATACTTCTAATTTCACATATTGCCACTGCAAACCTAAATTTCAGAACCAACAGATTTTGTCTTTTACTTCCAAAATCCACAAGAGGTCTGTTCATAAGAGGGTCTATAGTATCGTTCTGGAAGGTCATCACTGCAGCCCTCTTTTATAAAAAGGTAATATTTTACTAAAAAGACTCTGGTAAAATCAATGAAAACTGCAGTAGAGACAGCTGGTAACATACAAAACATTCAAACTTGGTACCACTGATACCAACATGCCTGAATACTACAGGACTGTTTCACCTTCACATTTGAAAATAAAAACAAACTCCTAATTTTCTAGCAAACACAACACAGGGCCTTTGAAAATTGGTAATGAAAGGGTTAACCAAATTACACAGAATTTAATCACATCCACAAAACTAGCCACAGTTTTATAACAACACACACTACCCAAAAGATGAAAGCATTTAAATTATATTAAAATTATAGATGATAGACTCCAAATGAAAAGACATAATTAGCTGCAACAGATAGCCTGGTTTTCCAGGATAGGTGGTGTACAGTGCTTGGCACACCTCAACAGAATATTTAAATTACTGAGTAGGTTACAAAAAAGCAAACTTCATATATAAATGTAAGGAAATAAAAAACTGAAGAACCAAAAAACAAACAAATATAAGAAGCAGCTATGGTAGCCTCAGAAAAGGTAATAAATTCTGAGACCCTCAGAAAGAGGACCAACATACCTGTTCTCTCAGCTCATACTGTTCACAGACTGTTTTGAACTTTTTAGTAATTTCAAGGTTATCATCTCTAAGTTTTGAGTTCTTTTCATTATTCTGCTGCATCACTGCTGTCAGTTCATTCAGGGTACTCTGAAACTTAGCTGACACTTCTTTTCGTTTCTCTTCCTCTTCTCGGATTTTCAGCACACTCTCATCCTGCACAATATCCTTCCTCTTAATTGAAACATCATAATTTGCCAAACACTGTGTACAAATTCCTGTCAAATGTTCTCAAGCATAGTTTTGGAATAATTCAGTTTTAAGTAATTTCATCAGTTGTTTTATACTGTCACAAAACATGGTCTGTATCACGGAAATATCAAGTAACAGCATCTGAAAATAAGGCTATGGTGGAAATACTGTATAACACTTCATTGCATAGTTCCTGCTCAGTTGTTTCTCACAGTGAATTTAAAAAAAAAGTCTCAATAGATGCATACTTGTCAGACAATGATGCACATGCAATACTACAAGAAGGGGTAGGAGAGCATCCTGACCATAAGGAAAAAACAAAAGATAATGTACACACAAGAAAGTAGCAGGAAAGCTTATGCATCTGTATAATTCTGTCAGATAATATACATTTGTAACTCTACACTGTATCAAAGAAACAGAATGTTCAAAAAACGAGGTCAGATCTGTAATTACATAACTGTCAGTATGTCTGATGACGCTCTTGCACTTTGGTTGCAATTTATTATGTATAAAGACATGTGAAATGTGAGAGAGAGAGAGAGAGAGAGAGGTGTTTTATTTACTGACACTCTCAAGTGCTATTATATAACATTAGAGATGATTTAAAAATGAAGAATAAAGCAACCATGGAATGAAACTGACAGGGAAAAACTGAGTAACTTCAAGACAAACATGTGCCAGTAGCATTTTGTCCACCACATATCCCACATGGGTTGGCCTGGGATGAAACCTAGGCCTCTGCATAACAGACCAGTGACTAAATGCCTCCACCAAAGAATGTGACATAGCCTCACACACACACGAGGAGTTTAAAAGAAAGCACTCAGTCTTGTTACCAATTATTCCCATAGCTTACTCAGATCTGGGGAGAAAGATGTAGTTTCAGGATAATCATTTATTTATTTAATGACACTTCTTCAACAGCCCAAGATTATGCTGTGTTGAATTCAGGGATGATTTCTGACAGATAAACAAGAAAATGTGTAGAAAGCAACATTTGTCACCTATATTAAGGTACCATCACAGCATTCGTGTGTAGTCCTTGGTAATGATAAACATTAATCTGAAGATGATGACCAGTCTTCCTGAACATGAGCAAATGATAATCAATGAACCACTGTTGAGTCAAAACTTCAATTTTACAGACAGGTCAATTAAGCAACAATATTTATTATGATAGATCCTCATATATCAAACATCCAAGTTTTTAACCATTAAATTTTTGGAAAATGTGTGTAAACATGTTACAAAACAACATATCTGTACCTAAGAAAGAAGAAAAGACACAGATTAAGGTCAAAACTTTCCCAGTAGAGGAGGTAATTCTCTATAAACAGGAACACCTATTCAAATAAACATCTCCACCATCTGTCCCTATACAGCAACTGATGCAAGACTTTTCTAGGGTGCAGGTAATTGATAGACAAAGGGCTGGCTAATCCAGGGTTTGAATCATGGCAGGGACAAGAAATTTTTTCTTCTCCAAAATGTTCATACCAGCTCTGTGACCCACCCAGTCTCCCATTCAATGGATAATGTGGCTCCTTCCCTGGGGGAGCAGTTGGGCCATGAGGCTAACCGCTCATCTCCAGCTAGTGCTGAGGCTAAGGAGTGGAACTATAGATCCACTCCCCCTGTATGCCCTCAAGGCACACAGAGTGACAACTTGACCCTTACGTGATTTATAGTGGATACTGTACAAATGGCTCAGTTCTCACATCAACATATTTTAATCTCACAAAAAAAAAAAAATTAATTTTAAGCTAATTCATTAGTAAATATCACCATTAGTTATGTCCAAGGATATGAATTAATGTGACACCTGAAGACAATGTAAACATCTGTATCTCCCTGAACAGATTAAAAATCAGTTCACAGACCACCATATGTTCTGTGATCATCAATGAACAACAATTTGAATATTTCTGTGAATATTTTAAACCTCTCAATAACAAATAGTTGATAATTCTGCTGTAGAGTATACTTCAAAACATATCAATTAAGATTCACTGCAGTCTTATTCAGTTACCTTGATAGCCTTGTTCTGTCTCTGTAACTCTCGACATAGACTTTCCAGGCGGCTACGGGTAAGAATGGCTTTGCTGTGTTCTGCCTGCAATTGTTCTTTTTCACGTTGCACAATCACCATTCTCTTTTCTGTTTGTTTCACTGCTAGCTACCGAAGTAAACAAAGAACTGTAAATTAGCAATCTAATTTCTTATAATGAATCCATAAACTTCTATTCCACAAGACAGCAACACTTTCTTCATAAGCACATGAAAAACAGGTTCTTAAAAATTCATACATTAATCTTTCATATTATATGCTCTCTAATACCTTGTGCCAACACATAGTTTTTTACCATTATGCTGATATCAGTCAATAAAATATTGAATTACCATGGTTGTGTTACAATGCCAATAAAACAATATGAAGGTGAAGGTAAAGTGTTCCGTTACAGGCCAGGTGTGGCCCAGAGGGTGGGTAGAGGTATAGCTCTACTCTTCCATGACCGCGGCACTAGAAGGGGGTGAGTGGTCAGCAGCATGCCCCAGCCGCACTTTACTCCCTGGAAAGGCCCGGTACCCATTGTACAGGTGGCTGGGTGGGCCCCAGGGCCAGTCTGGACAGGCGGAAAATCTCGGCCCCACCGGGATTCGATCCCAGACCGTCCAGCCTGTAGTCAGTCACTATACCGACTGAGCTACCCGGCCCACTAATAAAACAATATACAATACTGAAATCTATATGAGCAATACATCCTCCAAGTGCACCCTAACAAAAAGTACATTTAAATTAAATCTTACCATTATTTTTTTCATGAGTTGGCTAAATATGTACTAGGTCTCATTAGCATATGGTCTACTATTAGCACTAAGCCTTATATTACCATAAAAAAAATAATTTTTCTCAGATGTAAGATTAGTGATTCTAACAATGGTGTTGCTACGGACTCAAGTTGAGCAAGTGGTTCCCCAGGATTATAAAGAATTGTGGTGCCTTCATCTTCAGAGTCAAGTAGCTCTTAGACTGTTTGGTTCTAAACTCATACATTATTATGTAATAATACACATTTCTGTCACATCAATATGAGTCCCTTACCAACTGACGTCCATATTCAAAGCAAATTCCTGCCAAACATTTAGTTTTCTTTTAGCTGTTGTGTTTCTCATTTGTTTTACTAAACAAATTTTGAATGCTTGGATTCACACTGTCACTATGCAAAGTGAGAATCCAGCTTATCAATTTCTCTAATGCATCTACCGTACATTTCCCATTACTACAAACAGATGCACTGTATGTATCTGTAAGTGGAAGCATGCCAAATCAAAACTGAGCGGCAGAATTACAAACTGGCATAATGACATTATAAAATGGACATCTGTGACCTAACAACAAAGAAGTGGCAGAGTCAGATCATGTCAGCAGCCAAGACACAAAAAAACTTCTATAACAATGATTGTGGCCTTCTGGGATGTGATAACATAAAGTATTTGTAGGTAAGTCCCTCAAAAAGGTTGGTAGCCACATACAACATGCTAGATAATGTACATATGTTCCATTGTTGTGCATTCATATTGTCACTGCTGCCATGGAAACAAAACAATATCTTTCCTCCTTATTGTTGTTGGCACATATGTAGTTGTGAACAATATGAACTGTTCAGTGTTACCATGGAAATTCAACAGTGGGTTCACTTTGAATTGTTGTGAAGCTACAAAATATTTTGCACTGCTGTTATCAATAATAAGTATTCAATATTATGAGTGCGTGTCTGCATTCTTACCTTAGTTATCTGGCATGCAAATCACAAATTTTCTGCACCATATTATGCATAGTCATCTGTGGCCTGTCTGCTTATACCACATTTTTTAACATAATCTCATAAGTGGCATGATTTTTGGAAAAAATTATTGAATATCAAAAGCATGTTTTGATCTTCCCTACAACTTTGGTCTGAAACATTTCTCATTCTACAAAGAATTTATCCACATATTACAATTTTGCATAAGCCCCCAAGTAAAGTTCCCAGATTTTTTAAAAATCCTCTAAAATCAAACTTCATGAAAATCCATCGAGTGGGAGTCAAGTTGCTCCACACAGACAGATGGACAGACAGACATGATGAAGCTAATAGTTGATTTTCACATTTTGCAAACATGCCTAAAAATGACATAGTCTCACTTCTCTTTAGCACCCAGTGAGTGTGAATAAGCAGATACCACCGTCAATATAATGCAATGCACACTCTAACTTCTTATGGAAGAATTTAAGCTGAACATTAACATCAGATGTTACCTGTAGTTTACGATTTTCATCCACTATGTCTGTGTATTTCTTACACATAGCAGCCAACTTCTCTTCTGTTGTTTCTAGACTATTCAAAGCCTTCAAAACTTGTTCAACACTTTTATCATCCTTCTTCCTAATTTTTTCTTCCTTCACGGGATTTTTGACTGCTGAATCAGGCTGTTGTTTCCCTTGCTGAAATGGTAACATACTCTATTTTATTACAAACATTAAATTACGTGCAATGTATCCCAGCGAAAGACCTCACAGGAGATTTGAGGTTCTTACACTGGCGTTTATGAAGACTCAAGTCTTCTAGGGCGTTATGCTGTATCAAGTGGCTAACACTACCAACATTTTGGAAGAGTGTGCTGCTTTCACATTCCATTCTAAAAATCTTGACCTAGACTAGAACCTTAAGGTGGAGACAGCCCATTCCTCCAAAATTTTTTGTAGCATGTATGGGGAAAAGGAGAGGTGCATACAGGGTTTTTTGTGGGGAAACCTGTGGAAAGAGAGCACTTGGAAGACCCAGGTGCAGATGGGAGGATAACATTAAAAAATAGATATTCAGGAAGTGGGATGGGGGGAAGGCATGGACTGGATTGATCTGGTTCAGAATAAGGACGGGTGGCAGGCTCTTGCGAATGTGGTAATGAACCCTCAAGTCCCATAAAATGCTGGGAATTCCTTGACTAGCTGAAAACTATTTAACTTCTCAAGAAGGACTCTGCTCCATGGAGTAAGTAAGTAAATATTTACATAGTTGAATAAAGAGAGACCAACTTGATGTCACTTGCTTTTTTATTTCATTATTTAATGCTCATGTTTCGGATGTTAATACATCCATCTTCAGGAGATTGTGACTTATTTGTTGAGTTATTTCATGGGTTGTATTGCTCTGGTTTGATGCGTGTTGGTGTTACATTGTGGTTTGGCTGGCGTGGTGTGGTATCCGGATGCAGGCTGAAGCACTACTTTGCATCCGGACAACCCATGAAATAATTCAACAAATAAGTCACAAGCTCCTGAGGATGGATGTATTAACATCTGAAACATGTTGAGCATTAAATAATGAAATAAAAAAGCAAGTGACATCAAGTTGGTCTCTCTTTATTCAACTATCAAGATGATGCATGGTCCAATAAACATAAGTATTTACATGTTGACACAGCATAACTTCCCAGATGACTTCAACAGACCAAGAATTAATTCCATCTATCAAAGACTAAGAGCAAACCAACTCTTTAATTCCTCTAGCTGCTTGCTCCCATCTGGTATTACTGTAAGCAACCCAGACTGGCATCTGTTTTCCATGGAAACTTTACACCCATGGCAACCCACTGTGACTCACTCACTCAGCTACTCACTCAGTCACATGAAGAGCAATATATAAGAAAGATAAATACTATGTTGTACTTGCCCACTTCTGAAGTATATCTACACACAGAAAGCTTTGGAAGTTCATGCTGGCATCATCTTCATATTATTATTACACTCACATACTGTTGCTAGCCTCCTTATTTGATACTAGTACCAACAGCTGAAATCAAACCTGGGACCTTCTTAATATTCAATAATACACTAACTACTCGCCTAACATCATAGTTAATCTCGGCCAACATCACACTTATACGAGGGTGAGTCAATAATTATCCGTAATGCAGTCGCATTTGTGTTTCGGTTGGCAGCAGTGTCATTTTTGTGCACATCGCTGGGCGTGGTTTCCTTTTTATCACTGCTGTGCAGGTTTGAAGTTGCTAGGTCAGTTCCTTTGTTACAACCGCAACGTTAACCATGGCCGCTCCACTTTGTGTTTGCACCAAGGAAGAGCAGCGTTCAGTGATCCATTTTTTGTGGTCTGAAGGTGTATCAGGGGCCAAAAACCATCGAAGACTTTCAGCACCATATGTGAACAGTGTTTTGCCGCAACACAGTGTATACAAATGGATAGAAAAATTAAAAAATGGTCGCACAAGTGTTACGCATGAAGGAGCCAGATGCACGGCCACAACTGACAACAACATTAAGCACGTACATGACATGGTTATGTTAGACGACTGACTATTGATGAAGTAGCAAATCGTCTGCAAATTAGTCGTGGTTCTGCCTATGAAGTCATCCACAACAGACTTTGCTTTCATACAGTTTGTGCAAGATGGATCCCAAAACAACTCACAATGCTGAATAAACAAACGCGCTTGGACATCTGCCAACAAAATTTGGATCGCTATGATACAGTGATGCCTTCTTGGATAGAATCATCACTGGTGAAGAAACATGGGTCCACCATTATGAGCCAGAGTGTAAAAAGCAGAGTATGGAATGGAAACATCCACAATCGCCTATCAGGAAAAAGTTCAAAAGCCAACCATCAGTAGTAAAATTGACGCTTACAGTTTTTGGGAATCACAAGGCCCAATACTGGAACATTACCAGGAGAGGGGTTTAACAATAAACAGTGCTCATTACAGTGAGATGCTTATTGACAGGCTGAAGACTGAAATTCGAAGCAAACACCAAGAACAACTGTCAAAAGGCATTGTGTTGTTGAATGACAACATCTGCATACTGCTGCCCACACAGCTGAAACCTTCCATAAACTCAAGTTTGAGGTATTGGCTCACCCTCTATATAGTCCTGATCTCGCTCCTTCAGACTATCACCTATTTGGTTCACTCAAGGAGGCATTAAGGGGCTGTCAATTTGTTGTGTAGTTGACACACATTGATTTCTTTTTGTTGTGGTTTTCTTTTTAGCATTCTTACATTACTGTATGTTAGTCATAAGCTAAATTTACTCATGCTTAGTTCTTGCCTCTCTTAAGACCAGGCATGGGAGGAATATAATTTCCTTCCACTTTTTTTGTTTATAACTGGACTCGCTAAGTGTATCACGCGAGCAGTGTGCGGAGCAACACATTTAACAATAGCTTTTTTGTTCTGCAGCAGCAGTCTGCTGCATAGCTCAAACTGTGTCTGAGCAGCAGAGTACGAAGCTGGACAGTCAGTGAGTGCGAACGGTAATGTAGAGTCAACTGGTGAGAAGTGTCACTGATACATTTCAGTTGTAAATGCAATTACTCTATATTCTTGCACAATAAAACTCCAATATATTCTGCTTGGGGATTAATGAGAGTGTGTGCAGCCTGCCTGACTCCCCGTCTTAACCAGAGTTACGAGCTCCGTCCTCCCTGGGAACAACATCTAAGATACGTTCCTCATCGGGTCCACAACGGATACAACAGATCCACCTCAGACAAAGAACTGAAGGAAGTGGTGCATGCGTGGCTCGCTGCTCAGCCAAATATGTTTTTTTCTCAGGGCATAAAGAAGCTTGTGCAACGATGGAAGAAGTGCATTGAAAAGCAAGGGGACTATGTCGAAAAATTATGTTATTATAAGTTTTCTATTTTTATTGAAATAAAGTTTGTATCTGTAGTGCTGATAATTATTGACTCATCTACGTATAATGATTCAGTTCTCTAACAGACCTTTAGAGGGATCACTGATTTTTAATGATGGTGAAGCAGACCCTGTGCTTAGGTCTTGAAGCCTTCAATGTCAAGTGAATATATTCAGGCCACACACACCCTTCCTGTTGATGTCTGATGTTCTTGGGTGCTGTGTACCATCTACTTCAATGCACATACTGAGCATAACTTGTTTTGTCACACAACATTAGCACCACACACCATTAGTCTTCATATTCTTGCCATAGTATTTCTCCCTAATTCTATGTAAACAACCACAGTTGTGGCAGAAGACAAAATTAAAGAACTTCATACAATAATAACAAACACATCAGAAACTCATGCAGAATAACCTTTTGGAGACTAATACTAATAACTGAAAACAAGCAGTGTGCTGCCGAAAACACCAAAGGTTGACTAGTAAGCAGCAAGAATGTGCCAATCACAGAACTTCAATACAGACCTGCGAGATACACATACATCCCTGCAGCTGGTGTACTGTGTCAAACTAAGTAAAAAGGGAGCTTAGTAAAGGGTAATACTGGTGATTTGAGATTCCCACATTATTTTGAATAGGTGGAAAAATTACTTATCAGCTCTCGTGGATGGATTAAGTATGTCAGTTCAACAAATCACGAGTATCATCTTATTGCACATTATGCAGTGTTTCCCAGCAAATATTTCAGAGGTCTGAACCTCTCCACCAGACATGATGTCACATTCCATCAGACAACAATCTGTCTTATAAGATGATATTACATGTAGTCCAGTAAATATTTTAGAGGTCAGTATCTGTCCACCAAGCTACATGAGAAGTTCCAGCCTCATATGGACCACCCTTGTTTTCCAATTATTCATGCCTATTCTACCCTCCATTTGTCTGCAATATCAAGATAATACTACAGTTATGTTTACCTTGAAGTCCTTATTTAAAATAGCAGTTGAAGATTCTACTTTGATTGCTACATCACTGTCTTTATTGTCCATGTTTGGATCATCTGATTTCTGTAATAGAATGAAGAGGATTAGAAATGAGCTTCAGCAAACACACAAACACACACACACACACACTCTCACTCACACACACAACACAACACACACACACACACACACACACACACTCTCACTCACACACACCACACACACACTCTCACACACTTACACACACACACACACAAACACACATGCACACACACAAACACACATGCACACACACACACACACCACACACACACACATGCACACACATACACATGTCTATTAATCTTTCTGTGTCTCACTTACATCAAACTGTCCACATTCAGTCACTGTGACACAAAAAAGTATATGGGGAGCAGAAGCAAAGGTACACTCAGTTCTGTGACCACACAAGCTGGGAAAATGTTGGGGAACTGATGGCTAAAAGAACATTTTAAAAACCTTTTTTCATTGTCACTATAAAGATCAAACCTATATTTGTGCACTACCTGAATGAAATAAATTAAAACACACATTTCTTTTGGTATTTAAAGTAGAATTACACAAAAAAATATTATTAACCAATCTAAAAACATCTAAGAGTAAACAACAATTTACTAGCAAATATTTCCATCAATGCTTTTGTTATTTAACTAAAGTCTACAGTACTAACCTATGTTTATCAGAAATTGAAAATTAAGCGCCAGACTTTTAGAGCTCTTATTACTGGAACATTTGGTGATATTTGTCTTATGTTGGTATCACTAGATAAGGCCTAATGGGACCAAAGTCTCACATGCAAAACAAGCAGCATCATAGAAAATCACTGCTGTGACAGCAACACCTCCTATATGATAACACAGATAATGTGAGGAATATACATATTGTGTATGAGCTGATGAATGTGGGAGCATCAGAGAGTCCTCAGAATTCAGGCACGTCCATTTCTTCAGCCTTTTATGCCAAATCACATCCCTCAATGCTTCAGAACTTTTACATAAGAAAACAGTGTGTCACACCACAGTTCTTGAAAAAAGCAACCACAATGACCTTCCTCTGAGATTTAGTGACCCAAGTATTTTTCTTTCAGGGTGAAATGTTAGTGTGCCACTCAAAGAACTGATATCTTAGCTCAGGACTGCACACAAAGACACAAGATTCATCCCCAGCTATCATCTTCAACAAGAAGTCTGCTTCTTGCACTGATCATTCAAGGAGTCCAGCAGCAATGACCATCTGGTACACCAGCAGAATTGTGGCACAAATTTACATATGCATGCCGCATTGACAAATCTTTTTTTCAGAAAGCTCTGAGCTGATCCACATAAGACGTCAATTTATCTGCTACTGTTTAATCATCACTTACCAATCTGATGTCATGACTGTATAAATTTTGGACATATTTTCATTATTCCTTGATGCTTCTGGCCTGCTGCTGCAGCACCCATCATTTTCTAGTAATCTTGGCAATTTTTAACTCAGATGTACTGTCATACACAGCACATACTGTAACAACATTATTTCTACAAACTGCAGAGAAGTTCAAAGGGGTTTCTGCTGGCTCCTTTCTCCAGTTTGCAAAAGAACTTCATGTATTTCCACTGTTCAACCTGAGATCTTGTGATGAACAATGGCAACATACATCTACTCCACGGGCATCTAAGACACATTAACGCATCTCAAAACATTTCAACCTGCTCCACACATAGCATGATTTACTTCCTGCACACTCCAGCCCTTTACTTTAACCAGAAGCATGGTTACCTTGCTAAGACTGAATTCCAGAAATGTGTTGATCATTCCAGGTAAAGCTGGACACTGCATCTTTAAATATATCATACTACCAGAAGTTACCATTAATATTAAATAATAATTTAACACAAAAATCATTAAATTTATTTGAAAAATGCTGCAGCCAAATTAGAATATCACTTACATGATGACACTCTGATCCCATTAAGCCTTATGCAGTTATACCAACAAAAGATTTAAATCAGCATATACTCCAGCAGTAAGAGATCTGAAAATCTAGGGCATACTTTAGAGATTCTGATCAACATAAGAGCAGCTTAGTTGGGCTTACAATTTTAAATAAATAAAGTACTGCTGAAAATACTTGCCAGTGATGTACTACTTATGTTTACATTATGTCATAATGGCTAATAATATTCTCATCATGTGTGTAACATCAAACTGTGATGTATAACCCCAATGCAAGTGATGAGACATTATATAGGTTATGATCACTGAAATTAACTAACCACATTAATCAAATGTGATAATGGCAGAATACAAGCCTGTAAACCATTACACATTGTTCACAAACATAAAATAAGTGTCACCAGTTCCTGTAGGATAGTTGATAAATGTCTAGATAATTTCTTATTGCAGTACACCCAGACCTTGTGTTTTCCTGAATAAGTGGATGTCAATCAAAAAGGCATAAATCAATAACAACATTCCCATCAGAAACAAGGGATTATCATAACACAATGCAGGCACCCAAAAGGTGTTAAGATAAAAATGAGATAGCATAAATTAAGAGGTGGTGTAAATAGGCAAGGGGCACTAAAGCAAAAAACGTAAAACAAACGGGCATAAAACAAGGGCTGCGTGTGTAAGATTGTATTCTTGATCATTATAGCAATCTCTTCATTTTCCACCAACAACTCTTTTTGTTTAGTATAACTGCACCCATTACCTTAATATGACATAAAATAAGAGACAATTCTATCTTCATCATGTCTGTACTGGTCTTATAATGGCACACAACTTGTGCCAAAACATGTCACCAATTATACCACAAAAAAAAACAACTGGCAAAGAGCAGATTATTACAATGTCTGGGTAAGTTTACTTATGTTTGATTTCACTTTTTCTACTTTACACAATTTTAGCAATATCAGATTTGGATGATTTAAATTAACTCTGATTAGTTTTTTTGTTCCAAAGTCAAGTAATGAAATATACAACTTATGGGTAGCGTGTTGTGCTATCTTTTTATATAACATTAGTACCAAGAGTATCAAAGGCAGTTTTATTCCATAATTCAAGTTTCTACTAGGGGAAACACTTCATATGCATGTTTCAATGCAGAACACCAAACAGCCTTTAGTTAACAGATATCAGTACACACTAATTTCAAACATTATTCAAAAATATAAAGTTCATCACATGTCAAACTGAGTCATAGCAGTAATTAAGCATGTGCCAAAAGGCTGGACTCCCTAAATCACAAAAGAAATTATGGCTTATTATATCAGAACTATTCATGACTACTCAATGGTGACCGCTTCATATTAGCTACCACAACATCAGTTTGGTTGTATTTCTACTTGGCATAGTGACTATGCAATGGGCTGGACGATCCGTTGTTCGAATTCCTTTACGGACAAGAAAATTTCTTCTTCTTCTTCACAACGTCCAGACCGACTCTGGGGTCCATCCAGCCTTCCATTCAATGGATACCTGGGTTTTCCCGGGGTCAAGCGGCTGGGGCATGAAGCTGACCACTCACCTCCATCTAAAGTCGACGTTACGAATACGTGAAGCTGTACTCACCCTATGTGCCTTCATGACGTGAACATGGACAACTTTACATCTATCTTTACCCTTATTCTGAACCAATTATTTTGCCACTAACTCTAACAAGATTTGCACATTCTCTTCCTCCGAAATATTGCTGATGTACTTAGGTCAAAATGTGGAGATATGAAAACGTGATGAAGTTTTCTTTCCTGTAGATCTTTTTAAAATCCTAAATTTACGTAAATAATTATGATAACGTACAGCACCATACGGCATTCACGCTTTACTGAAATGAATATTAAAAACAGTACCATTTACGTGCTACACTCCTCAACTTGCTCCCTCCTCGGCTAAAATGTTTATATTTTATGAACGTTACAAATACTTCAAAAAACCTTGATAGAAAACCCTCAAGTACTTCTTTCGCACTTAAATACAAAACATGTTCATACATACCATTCTTCACTTCCGTACACAACAGCAATGAGATACACCGCCATTGAATTTTAAAATATTAACCTGCAACCGCCATCTATGGATAGCTAACATAACCACCTAGCCCCCCCCTCCCCCCCCCCGGCCATGGACAAACATCAAAATTCAGCGCCACCTAGCTGGACAAAGATGGGATTATTTCATTGACCTTTCGGGAATGAAAACGATTTAATGCTATGGGAAGATTTACGATACCAATCGTCACACTATCTAATTGATTTAGTGATTGTAGTAACTACAACCTTTATTCTCCTTCTTCCGCAAGCAAAACTACCAGTCCATATGAACATGTGTCCAATGGCAGTGGACACATGCAAGTTTCGATAATAATTATACCAACAAAGAAGCTACCTATCACACAGCTCCGAGAACGAAATAACCTAACTATGCTAGTTACCTGTGTACTTTGACGCGATATTTCTACTGTCGTCATGCGTACAGTGAGAAACTACGCACTCATGCGACCAGCATGGCGCACATGTAGGTAAGGAAAGGCTATTTCTAGTGTGATTCTATATTTAGCTCGAAAGCTGAAACGCAGAAAAGTTATTGCATCTTTGGTGGGACTTTTGAAAACTCAGTACACCTTATTCAGAATATGGTGCACGGTTGCGACCATGTAACAGCGTGCATCTTGTTAGTTAAATACACTCATACCATGAAAATCAAAATATACAGCACATTCACTATTAGCATGAAAATTATCTACATGTGGTACTTCAAAATTCAATAGGATGGAACAAAACAAAGAAACAATAATATGTTCAGTAACTAATGTTTTCTGAATCACAGCACACATAAGAATACGTTTGCCAGTTATTTTGTGTAGTTATGATATGTCGAGGTTTAATTTTACGGACAAACGTAGAACTTGACGTACCGGACAAATAGGTGTCAAGAAATTTCTTGGGGCCAAAAAGAATTAAATAAAAAAACCAAGAGGGGATATTTCTTACGCAAAACCTTTGTGGTTTTATATATTATATACAGAGTACAGTAGATTATAATCGACTAGTCACAAACCACAGACATAAAAAATATTACATAAACATAAAAAATACTACGTAAACATAAAAAATATTACATAAACATAAAAAATATACATAAACATTAAAAAATTACGTAAACATAAAATACACATAGACATTACATAAACACAAACATAAATTACATAAACATAAAATATACATAAACATTAAAAAATTACATAAACATAAAGAATATTACATAAACAGGGTTATAGGGAAGAAAACGCTTGGAAGATTTAATACGATATTTGGAAGAATAATATTAAGAGGGTGTTGTAGAAATAAGTTATGTGGATAGAAGGTCGATTGGACTGGCTTAGAATAGATCCAGTTTTTATTTTTGGTATTCGGAGTGCTGAACGTTTGGGTTGTACTGCTACAGAGTGCACTATCCCGCAAGTATCGTGTCTGATAGTCGTAGAGTGTTGCGTTGCACAAACAGTGCAAGTTTCTGAGTGTCGGGAACAGTAATATGCTTTACTTTACTTATCAGCGTGCATAAATATCTACACGTGACTTCCATATTACTAGATCAATTTTGGTGACAATGGAATAAATTATATTCCCTCAGTTAGATTCTGGATTATAATTCTCGTGACGATGGGATCTCTGAAAGTCAAACGTTACTTGAGAGCGTAAATGAACTATTATCCATCTTTTCCGCATTTTATGCCACAGAATGGAGTAGGTGAAACACGAACGCACCCAAAAGTGCACTGATACTGGTTCTGTTGGACCGCACTTGTACCTGGGAATTAGGATAGAAGATGAATGTTATTGAGTTCTATATATTATTCTTTCCTGCGTCACAGCATGTTCGGTAAGATATCAGAAAGTTTCGATAACTTCCCACAGATGCTTATTCGAGTTTTGGGCGTTCGTGACGAAGTAAAAAAAAAAAAAGCCAAATGCGGAGACAATCCGTCCATCTGCCAGTCTCTAACCAATTATTTGTGACTGAACATTTTGTGTGACTTTCATCAAATCCGGCACTGATGCCCGTAATTTCTGAACTCCTCGGCCGATTATGGTGAAATTCGATGTAAAATGCTTCGGTTTATGCCTCTGAAGAATGATTAATTTCATGAAGATAGGCTCAGCCGCACCGATACTCTACGTATGTGTGTCAAACAATTTCTACTGGCAGTTCAAACATTACTACCGGGGTCCACTCAGCCTCGTGAGCCACGAGAGGACAACTGAAAAGCTACTTGAATGAACAAAATAGCGGCTCCAGGTCTAGAAAACAGAGATTAACGGCTGTGGGGACCCGTTGCGCTGACCACGTGACACCCCTCTATCCGCAAAAGTTGGCACTAAATTCGCCGACCGGCGG
>Ga0123352_10004526_pt1 | contig 20506 bp, 18 predicted proteins | sample TergutLab28metaG_FD_89700 | JGI IMG/M metagenome (GOLD analysis project Ga0123352, IMG submission 89700) | Labiotermes labralis P1 segment gut microbial communities from Petit-Saut dam, French Guiana - Lab288 P1 | ecosystem: Host-associated > Arthropoda: Insects > Digestive system > Gut ...
TAACGAATGTTTTAGTGGATGCGCGCGCTAACATAAAGCAGCAAACATGAACGGTCGGGCCATTCCAGGAGCTTATCTTTTCTGTCTGTATGTGTGTGACAAAGAAATGAGCTGACCACATCACACAGGGGAGACCCACCAACCCGATTGGGTTGTTTACGTTCAAGATAGTGAGAAGTGAGATGTCTATTTTATAAAACTTATCTTTATATAGAGGGCAGCATCCAGAACAAATTAAACTATTTTCCAAAGAAACCTATGGGAAATCACGTTTCGGCTAACGAATGTGATTCCGGAACAAATTATCTTCGTTAGCCAAGGTATCACTGTAATTATGTTCTACAGGCAACATTTGTGCATACAGTGATACCTCACACACCGCAGGGGATTAGGTCAGTGATCATGGCATGTTGGGCTAACCATGCTGCACAAACTTCTTATGGGAAAAGTAGCATTACATGAACAACAACCCTTATGGTCCTCCCCATCACTTAAAATACAAAAATTTTTGGACAGTAAATGTTTACACAGTGCTTGGGAAGCTGATGCTGCCAGCGTCCGCAGCAGCTGAGGATCTACATATTTATTTGCATGTATTTAAATTTCTCAGCATGTGGAAAATTTTTTCCCCATATATTTGATCATTTTGAACTGCATATAGTCAAAACCGTGCTGGGCATAACTGCATCTGGCAAGGGGTTACTGTACTTTGAGCTACCAATATGTGTAAATTGGACCTGGGGTTCTCACAGCAATAACTATGAAGACTAAGGTCGTCTTGGAAGTGGTACTGTGTAGTTCAGCATTTTCCAGGATTTCAAAGGAATGTACCACCCTCATCTTCAAGGTACAAGAGAAAGTTTCACCTCTACATTGAAGACAGGGCTGCACAACCCTATGAAATGCTGCAACCTATCTACCACACTGCATCTTATCCCAAGAGATAGTGATGTGGGTGTTCTGATAATATGTGTACTTATATTTTCTGTGTTTTGTATTGTTTGTACTGTGTTTTTTGTATTGTTTCATTTATGTATATTTATTACTTGTTTTGTCTGTACTAGTGTGAGGACTACTGCCACCAAGTGACAACTAAATTTCAGTAAATAGTGGTGGTGGTGTTGGTAGTAGTAGTGGCAGTGACAGTGGCAGTGGCAGTAGTAGTAGTAGTAGTAGTAGTAGTAGTAGTAGTAGTAGTAGTAGTAGTAGTAGCAGCAGCATTAGTAATAATCTTTAGAGTAAATGTCGACTGCACCAAAATAGAGGCAACAAATTATAAGGAAAAAATAAACTGAATTTTGTTTCTCAAATACAGTTTACAAAAATCATGCAACTAAACAAAGCACATGTCAGTATGATCATGACAAAATGCTCCTCAGATATAATATATCTGGACATAATATGGGTATAACAAAAGACATATAAATGTCTAATTTCTGAACACTTATACTGATGCCCACATCTGTGTCATAAACTATGTATCTCAGGTCAGCAAGCTCCACAGCCTCTATCCCCAGAATTTAGGGTTTTATTAATATGCCTTTCTCATATATGAGGTGTACATTTCTTTCAAGTAATGCCTTGACTCATCTGCTGATTTTCACAAAGCCTACTCTTATGTGCTGTGTAGCATAAACGTCTTCTCTGCAGTTGCATCCACAAGCTGTGCCTGTGTTTATGTGTGAGTGGGTTTCCAAGAATGGATCTGCAACTGATTAGAAGTTCCACCAGAGTTACTGGCATAAAGCAAGAAGCACTCATCACTGCAGCACTACTGTCAGCTTTTCACTTACTGTCATTCACCATAAAGAACAAATGTTTAAATGAAGTCACTCTTGTAGTTATTTCACTCTGAATACACCTGCATCAAAAGACGCACTGGACTTCATCACATTTTGGCAATTTGTACTGTGTTCAGGTGGAGCATACACAAACACCAAATTGCAAAATGCCTGCCTTAAAATATCCAATTAAATAAAATTAAAATAAGAAGTTATAATTTGAATATGTGTTCATATACTTACTGTAACTGAACTGCCGAATGCTACCATTACAGCTGTGAGCTCCTCCACTTACTGCACACTCAACTGTTTGGTGATGCAATGCAATTACAAATTTAAATTTTTTTTCCTTTTTCATTGTTTTGAATCATCACCGTTAATATGCTTAAGTACTTGTTTTCTATGTTAAAGGTAAAGGTAAAGTTGTTCCTGTCCACACCAAGATGGTACGCAGGGGGGTAGAGGTACAGTTCCACTCATTCTTAACCTTGGCACTAGATGTAGCAGAGTGGTCAACATCACATCCCGGCCACCTTACTCTTGATAAGGAACCCCAGTACCCACTTAACAGGATGCTGGGTGTCTGGACAGTTTAAGGAAGAAAAAAAAAATAAAACTCATGGTCCTGCCAGTATTTGAACCTGTGTCTATCCAGCCCCTTGTCTTCCATGTTGTGAGCTGTAAATGTAATTGTACAATGTTGACGAAATTGGTCTTATTTCTTTACACATATACTTCTCATGTTTTGTATATGATGGGTGGATGAGTAGCCAGTGTTAGGAATGTGGTGTGGTGTGTTGCTGGTCTGCCTGGTGAGTAACCTCACTAATTCACAAGTGTAACAATGTTCAATGATTACAAACAGTATCAATTTTTATAATTATAAAACATTACTTGAAGCGGCAACTTCTAATACTGAAGTTATGTATTATTTCACGTTCAAAACTGGTGCCTTGTAATTTGGCGTTTGTGTATGCTACACCTGCAAATGACAAAACCTACCAAAACATGAAGCAAAGTGTGTAGCACATTCCAATAAAAATACACAGAAATGATATTGTAAAGGGATCGGAAAAACAACACCACTGTTCCAAATAAATATAACATGATGCAAAATATGTAATGCTGTAAATAATTCTCATTCTTATGCATGGCATGTCAAAGTCAGGGCTGGACTAAGAGGCAGGCCAGCTGAACAGCTGCCCAGGGTGCCAACCTATAAAGGGCACTAAGACATCACTTGAACAATCAGAAATATGGTGCTCATAAACTCAGGTGTCCACACATGAAATAATGTCTCCAAAAATTATCAGCAGTTTGGACATACAACCTCAAAAATGTTTGCTAGCCCTATCCTAGGCCAAAAAAAGTTTAAAGAATATTGCACTGAAGGGGTGTACAATTATTAACCTGCCTGGCATGCCCACATGTCTTGGGCCAGCCCTGGACAAAATCGAAGTTACTTCATCTTATTCAACAAACAGGTTACCTTCCTCTCTGTCACAGGAGATTTAAAACATAGCAACATTTTAATGATACATACTACAGAACCATTTTCCATTACAGTAATGAACTTATTCCTCATTTCTTGGTGAATTTCTGTCTAGCAAATTTAAAGAAACAGAATATTGTACTACATGAGCAGCATAACAGCAGTCCCATATCATCTTACATTAAACACTACACACCATTTAAAGAAAATGTTAATAAAATGAGAATAACAACAAATTACTTTTCTCTCCCTATTTTCATGACAGTTTACAAAAATCTCTCATCATTCTCAGATATAATTACCTTTCACTGAAGGAAGAAAGACCTTTGAAACTACCTGAATTGAATGTGCATGCTGGCTAGAAATTAGAAGTTGTAACTGCTACACTGGATGTAGCAAATGCATGAGCTTCTCAGAAATGTAACCTATAGAATTGGAAAACAATAAATATACATCAGATTTGTCAGCACAAATTATCTTCTGTAGCATAAAAATGCCATCATTTCCTTTCATTTCTTACTTCAACATGAGGTTTTATTTTAAATTTCAGTGTGCTCTCACCTCCACGTTTAATTACTGAACTTGAACCCAACTATTCACAAAATTCAATCAACCTCACAACGATGTTCACACTTCTGAAAACACTAGATCACTTCATTTTTAATACAGCAACTTTTTCAACCCCCGTTGGTGGTGTCTCCACCTCACTGTGGTGAAGAACGGTATACACTAATGACCTTGAGATCTAGAAAGTGGTTGTGTAGCTAAAAGCAAGACCTTCCTTGCTGGACAGGTCAAAGAGCAGGCATCTGTCGAAGTGACACCCTGCAGGTCTAGAGGCAGTGAGATGACAACCCCACCACCCACAATACACTTACCCTGTGCAGCACCCATAACAAAGCTATGGAATGTTTCACTTACTGAAAATTGACATGGGAATTGTTGGAGGGTGTATACACAATACATAACCATATAACAAATGCAGAGATCAGAGAAGAAACAAATATATACAATTTCAACAAAATTATTGTAGATTACATATGCAAGTGCACATGGCATTTATTAGCAATGAATGACACATTCATTCCCAAGTTAGTGTATGACTAATCTCTCACCAGAATAACATATGTCAACCAGGAAAAAGACTGACAGACAAGCACCCTAAAAGACAAAACAAGCCTGAATGGCTCTTGTTGATGATAAATTTTGCATCCAGCAAACACCACAAGAAAGAGTGTGTATATAATTTTTCTATTAACTTGAAATGAGGCAGGCACAATGCATTTTCCATCCTTTAGGTTCATAACTATCAGGGTAGCTAGAAAATTGTTTTCTCTGATGGAGACTGTGCTCTTCTTTTGTGGTTTATTATATGATTCTGCCAGTTTCCAAGGCTAAACAGCATCAACCTGTAAACTGTTTGATTATCTTTGCCATACTGAATCACTAAATTTTTGTTACAAAACTGTTATTATTTTTATACAGACACACATGTCCAATAGACCCTACACAGTAGTATGTGGTAGAAGTCAGTGTACAGGACCTACACTTCTGAGAACAATCTGAAATATGACACCAAACAAAAAACACCATAGAACAAATCAAGAATATACAAAACAGAATATAAAATCATATACACACAGAGAGTGACTATATGAAATGAAGACAATTTTAATGTAGTACTGCTCAAGAACCTAAGAGGGATGAAGTAGCAGGGGAGAGGAGAAAACTACATAATGAGGAGCTCTATGATCTGTACTCCTCACCAAGTATTATTTGGGTGATCCAATCAAGAAGAAGAACATATGGAGAGAGGTGAGGTGCATACAGGGTTTTGGTGGGGAAACCTGAGGGACAGAGACCGCTTGGAAGACCCAGGCATAGATGGGAGGGTAATATTAAGATGATTCTTCAGGAAGTGGGATGTGGGGGCATGGTCTGGATTGATCTGGCTCTGGACAGGGACAGGAGGTGGACACTTGTAAACGCAGTAATAAACCTTTGGGTTCCATGAAATGGGGGGTGTTTCTTGACTAGCTGCGAACTGGTTAGTCTCTCAAGAAGGACTTTGCCCCACACAGTAAGCACATAAGTATTGCTCAAGAACAGGCACAACAATAAAAACTAAACTTATACGATCAAGTATGTGAAATATACATTTAACACATCAAAGATTTTCCAATGTAAGTGTCATAACCCAGCACATACACTAGCTGTATTCAGTTTCAGTCTACACATCTGTTAAGTATAATGGGTGTAACTGTAGTGACAGCAGGTTGTATCATCCCAGCAAGGTCTGGCAAAGTGGTGGGAAATGGTGGCATGTAAAGAGCATTCTTTATGTATCCAAAAAGAAGAAATCTAGTGCTATAAGGTCAGGGAGGCAAGGTGATCCATGCAAATCCATTTCTATGGTAACTTTTGATTCATCCATGGTATAAAAGTGTGGAAGTGCTCTATCTTGCCAAAATATCATCACTTCTTCAAAAATCAGATCAGCACAATAAATTCCTCCAGTATGTCTGAATACTACAACAGTCACAGTGCATATGCCACATACACACATAAATACACACACACACAAAGGAGAGGGAGTGGAATGAACACTTCTTCTTTGAATTGAGTACCAAACATATGGGACTGTCGTTTCCCTAGTATCTTCAATGAATGCATGAAGACTGCTGCCCCTACCACCACCCCCTCCCCAAAATCCAAATCCTGTAACATTATGATGGTTAATATGCCATGATATACAGGCACTGGCTTCACTTCTGAACACAATTTTGGCTGCAAAACAGTCGCATTCTGTCTTCAGGTTTCAAAAGAATGTGACAACAAAATGTGTAGTGCTGCACTATATTGGCTCATACATGCTGCAACATATGGTATTCATACCTTTTAAATCTGAATGAGTTTGCAGCATTCTATGCACTGTGAACTGTGACATGTGTAACTGTCAGACAGCTATTATAACACACACACAATTTCTATGTAGCTTTATCAACACAGATGCCTTTTAAAAATAAAAACATTCATTCATCAATGTCTGAGGAGTTTAAATGATGCATTATAATTTTGTACAGAACTTCCACAAATATTTTTGAAAACCCAGGTAAACGAGATAATGGCCTTTGATCTACTTCTTCCCTTCATGTTACAACTAAACACTTAAGCATCTGGGAAAGTTTACTTGTGTATTTATACTAATACTGTTTACAATTACTTGGCACTTATGAACTATTTTTTAGAAACCATGAAATACTTCAGCACAACCTCATGTCTGGCCAGCTAAAAATATTTAACCAAACTGTGGCTGTACAAATTAATGCATAATGCAATTGTTCCAACATCTTAAAATCTACTACACATAAAATCATAACCCTGCATTAATAAAAGATATTCAGTCAACTCATCAACTGGAAATTGATGACATATACGTTTTTAAAATAAATGAAATACTTCAGCACAAAACGCCTAACTATGTCAGACCAGCAAAAAATAAATGAAGTAACTATAACTATAAAAATTAACGTGTATAATATAATTGTTCCAACATCTCAAAATCTACTACACATAAAATCATAACCTCTACCTTAATAAAAGATATTTTATTTATAACCAATAAAACAACCTCAAAACACATAAAAATTTTGCCGACAAACTTCTCTACGAATTTGTACACGTTTCGCTCTATTTTTTTGGACCTCGTAGAGACCTGAATTCCATTTCCAGGTTACAGGCAGGTGAAAGACAGCTACGAGATAGGCCTGCAACGGGACTTTGAACCCGAATTCCCAACACACTATTATATAATTCGAAAAAGTAATACACGAATACTGCATATTGATACTTACATATCCCCACGTACAAACAAAGTTTCAGTTCATTCATTTACAAATATTTTTCAAACACAACTATGTTAAACTTCATGACCGCATTAATTCCAGTGACCTACCGGAAGTAGGAAGTGTTACAGGTTATAAATTTCCGTTTAGTATCTAATATGGCCACAGTGATAGCTAAGAAAATCGTAACAAATGTGCCATAAAATAAAAAACATGTATATGCAACACGCATAAATAAATTGTGTGCATTTTGGATCTGAAATGTCTGAATAATGCAAGAAAATTGTTAGAAAAATGAGATAATATATCTGTTTACGTCCTCAATAACTACATGTTTTAAGTCCAAAGAGTTGGTGAGCCTGTTAAATTGAAACGTGTTTGTAAACAAGACAACATGTCAGTTGTCGTTTGATACATCTGCAGTACCAGCGAGGGAATTTCGTAGTTTTAAAATGCCATTGAATGTTTCACGGGAAGAAGTCTTCACTTCCTACGAACATGAAGTTAAGAAACTGCGTCGTCTAGGAAAGGAATGGAGACTCACAGATAGTCAGATAGATGAAATCATTAACAGTTCTTTCCAATTTGTACAGCAGCAACACATCAAGACAGAAAATGTGGAGTCCTCCAATTATAAAATTGCAACAGAATCAATACGTTCATTTTATTCGTTTCAGCTTATTATCAGAATAGTTGTTGTTGTGTTTTTGACATTAACTGTCGCTTGTTTGTGCATTACTTACCACAAGCCTACATATAACCTAGCTGTCAGAAATGTGCAGGAATTAATATACCCTGTCATGAAATGCCTAAGAAGAATAACGCTTCCAATTGTTAAAGCTTTACCATCCGTTACAGGTAACTTCTTTGCTTAAACCTTGCAGTATGGTGCAGTTGATGGGAGTCATGTATGAGATAATAATTTTAGTGTTAGGTTGGCCCAATTGCATTAGCATTTCAAGGAATGACATAAACCGGCCGGGGCGGCTGGTTGACCACCTACCTCCATCTAGCTCTGAGGTTAAAGAAAGAGTAGAGCTACACCTCGACTTCCCTCTGGGCCTTCATGGCCTGTTCGAGGGTGAACTTTACCTTACCTTTTGCATTTTTAGTAACAAAGTCCATGGAGCAGAGTCCTAATTGAGAAGCTAACAGGTCCTCAGGTAGTCAAGAAATTCTTGCATTTTATGGAACTTGAAGGTTTATTACTGCATTCAGAAGCCCCTGCCACCTGCCCCCATCATGAGCCAGATAGATCCAGTCCATGCCCCCCATCTTACACCTTGAAGGTCCATTTTAATATTACCTCCCATCCATTCCTAGGTCTTCCAAATGGTCTTCTTCCATCAGGTCTCACCAAAAAAACCCAGTGTGCATTGTCCTGTCTCTGTATGTGCCACATGCCTTACCCATGTAATTCTTCTTGATTTGATCACTTGAACAGTGTTTGGGGGGGGGGGGTACCTATTATAAGGCTCCTCATTATGCAATAGTCTCCACACCCATGTTACCTCGTCCCTCCTAGGCCCAAATGTCCTTCTTAGTACTCGATTCTTGAACACCCTCAGCCTATGTTCCCACCTCAGTATGAGAGACCAAGCTTCACACAACATAAAACAACAGGCAAAATTACAGTTCCTGATATCATAATATTTATACTATTTATAGCAAACTGGCAGACAAAAGATTCTGCAACATTGTTGGTAATATCATAAGCCATATCATTATATTTATTTGAGAGTGAATTAGTAATGTTATGTATTGGTATGGACTCGTCCCTGTTTTGCCTATTTCCAGCAACCTGTGAGAAAAGAATGCATAGCTGTATTTACCAGTCAATCTATGACTGATATCTACTCACATAGTTTGATGTCATCTCCTGTTAAATAAGGGATTAAAAGGGGATTGTATTTCACAGTAACATTAGTAATAAATGAAAGCATTTCTGGTGAAGTCAGCTGACAGAATGGCTAACTTGAGTATTTGTTGAGAAACAGGTTTTGTGGTCCACAATCACCAAGTCTTGCTCCCACATACATTAGGCCTATGTACACATTGTAAGTTTGTTGTAATTTAAAAAGTCTATAAATTCCTCATTCTTCTATCATTTTATAGAATGAAATCTACAAACTGATTTCTGCCTCTTTCTCTTATTGTAACAACTGAAAATATTCTTAGACAATGCTGTTAGCAGTCCTTTTATTGTCAAAAATTTCATGTACCCTTTTGTAAAGACTGGTTGAATATGCACATCAGTTAATTATTTAGTCCATGGGTGACTGATGCTAAAGAAATTATCTTTTTTTTATGCAGTACTTTACCAAGTCATTCACTGAACATGACAGAATCACAAGAATGCATTACTTGGAATTTAATTTAGTAGAAGTTAAATGTCTGAATGCTGTAATTTATCTGATTAGTTTATAATATGGAATAACAGAAACAAAAAGCAATTTACTGAAGTTCATTGTGCGTGAAAACAGTTGTATGTAGATTGTAGAATATACATGTTGCTTTAGGTTGTAGGTATTTTTTGTGACACTTGGTGAATACTTACGTTTGACAAGTCAGTTTAGTTTCATCTAATGGCTGTACTTGAGGTTAACTTATTTGGATGACATTTAGGAGAGTCTTTTTTGCAGTTATCTGTATATCTTTATGGTACAGTGAGTTAAGTAAGAATAGCTTTGGGCTTTAACCTGAATAAACCCCAAACTCAGTGACAGGTTAGAATACTACATTAGATCTAGCAGCTGACATCATATTTTGCACAAAATAAATGTGGGCAGTGTATTGTAAAGCTCTTTCAGACATACCAACTATACCACATTTTGACACTCTAGAACATTACCACACAGTTTTAATAAAAGAAGAAATGTTAGTTATGTAGCCCATATTAGTTATATTTTCTACTCATGTGTTTTTCTTCAGATAGCCAGTCAGTACATGAATTGTGATTATATGTAATGTGCTGTGCATTTTTGCTGATATTTATGTTATTTGTAGTGTGGTATGATGAAATATGTCTCATAGAGAACCCTTATTTCCGAACCAATGAATTGAACTGTTGGGCGTGTGAAGAAGTCCGAAGTGTGCTTGATCTCTCAGAGATGAGCAACCCAAGAGATTTCCAACCACATGCAGGTTTTCCTTATGTTGTTAAGGTAACATTTCATTTGTCAGTACTTTAGCATGTAAGAATAAGATATTACTGTGGTAATTGTGTAACGACGCAAACGTCATTTAGTATTTTATAATTTTATATTTAGGGTGCTGCAGCTGCAGTCAGTTATGAAACACTACAAAAAATGTATGAAGAAAATCAACATCTAATTGACAGAGATGCATACAGAATCTCCAGTACTATGCCTGAATGGAAGTCTGTAGCAGAGCTGATGGAGTATAGTTTAGAAAAGAACCCAACTCCAAACCAGGACACTCATATTGAATGGTAATATGACTTACAGCATATTTTTTATGTAATTCATATTGGTTTACAGTTCATTCTGATTGTTAAGAAAATTATATGCAAGTGTGAACATGAGAAACAATTTTTATGTTTTGCTGACCGTGTATCCTGGTACAACTCCGGGTAAATGACCAACTTGATGTACAATTATGTTATATAATACATTTTTTATTATAATCCTCTACGTGTTTCGAGTATCTCTGCACTCATCATCAGGAGGTCAAATTGTATTAATACAGCATCTGGTACAGTATTCTCTGTAAGTGACCGTCCGGTGTGCAGGTTCTCAACCTGCACACCATACGGTCTCTTACACAGAACACTATACCAGATGATGTATTAATACAATTTGACCTCCTGATGATTAGCACAGAGTTGCTCAAAACATGTAGAGGATTACAGTAATAAACGTAATTGTGCATTAAGTTGGTCATTTACCCAGAGAGGAGAAACAAATTAAGTCTGTAAGTAAAATCCATATTTATCTCACCTTTAGTACTGACAATTCTTCTAAATCATGAATACTGGTTGCATGACAACATGACAGTCATTTTGAATTAGGTCCTGACATTTTCTCCATGCCAGGTTTAATAACTTGATTGCCAGTCTTGCTTGTGGAGACAGGGTGCACCAAGTGAAAGCAATATTATTCATATTGGGCAGTATATCCCTTACACTTAAGATGAATTGAGAAACATAGGCATTAATGCAATACTCAACATAATTGTGTGTCCACTTCCTGTAATATTGTTACTGGGCTGTTCAGTTCAGCATTAAATTTTTGGTGCAGAAAGGTATTGTTACAAACTGTGTTACGCTCAAAACGCCAAGCATCGTATAAATAGACAGGGTGTTTCAGGAGGAATAGTGAATATTTTAGGAGGTGATAGTATGGACTATTCCGAGTAAATAAGTTCATATAAAAATGTGTCCAATTTTCAATGGGTGTGGAGATACAGCTGTTTGAATGTTACACATAAAAAGCCTTACAAAAGGTGTGAAGGAAAGACAAAGGATGTATTGATTGCATTTATTGGTTATATAAATGATCTCAATAAATTGAAACATTTCAAAGTGTTCAAAAATCCCACCATTGACTTCAATGCACTTTTCAACCCTCTTGGCAATAGTATGTGTAGCTCTCCTGAGATTGTCTTGGCATTCTTGCTTTATGAGGGCAGCACTATTCATAATGCAAGCGACCATTTTGTCTCTTGTGTTTACTTTTTCTTTGTAGACTTCGCTATTCATCCATCCCCACAGACAAAATCGGATCTGTACGCACCAACTTCAATTGGACACATGATTATATGAACTTATTTACTCGGAAGAGTCCATACTACCACCTCCTAAAATATTTACTCTTTCTCCTGAAACACCCTGTATAATTCTGCTCTTATGCCGGGGGCATTTAAATTCTGGTCTTCTGCACATTTCTTTGGGCACTTAATTCTGGCACTAAAGAGTTAATATTCTCAACTTGTGCCAGTGGAGTATTCTCATAATATCGTGGCTGGATCATCAGTCTGGATTAACCTTTTGGGGCCGGAATTATTTTTTTTAATTTTAGCACACCCTGTATATAAAATGTGAATAATACAAGAACAAAACAAGTTAGAATTATGAAACAAACAGCATTTTGAAGAGAAAAAAACGGAGAGTATACACCATGTTTAAAATATTCGGTGCATATATTTGTTGAATAAATATATAAAATGCAACTTTGGAGGTTAGCAGTGCGGTACGTCAACTATAGTTGACGTTAGGCGTCTAAAGGTTAAGTTTGTCCCTATTTTGTCATGAAAGCTTGGATAGGCTACATTTCATGACAGGTCCTTCCTATTCAATATCATTCTTTAGTCTCCTTTGCTGCAACAGTTGAACTCACTGTCACTGATGGTACCATAATGTCCAGTATACATAATGCCACAAGAGCCAGTTTCTGTTTCAAGAATTGGCACTGTGAAATGAAGTGTAACAAATTATTCTAGTCGTAAACTGAGATTCAACAGATACAGAACGATATGAGGCTTTGTCAAGTGGAACTGATTCAGGGACTTCTCTGGACAAAGTGCATTATGGCAGGCAGCAGATGGATTCCTTCCACATTCTGAACAGCATGGGTTCCAAACAAGGATGTTTCCATCGTCAGGTGAAAATATAGAGTCATCTACCCAGCTGGGTCTGGTAGAAATAGTATATTGATTTCATTGTGTAGTGATTGAAATTATCACCCTATAGTGGATTCAGCAGGTATATGCCCACCTTTTAAACTTGGGCTGGAAACAGATACAGTTTTATAAACATGTTCTGTTTAGAATACTTGTTGGTAGACAGTTCCAAAATCCCAGTATTCCTAAGTGTGATACATGACTAATTTAAGAATGGACTGAACTTATATAAAAATGTACAAAAGGTTCAAACCAGACATTAAGCTGAGGTTCTACAATGACTTTCTAGTGGACATAAACTGCAAAATGAGTGTACTGGCACAAACACAGGTTATTGCATTGTTATGTTTGTTTGTTTGTTTATCAGGCGAGTGAACAGACTGGAGCCAGCACGATTACTGCGAAAGCTATTCCCTCGTCCTTCATTTATGCACAACACTGTCAATATGGAGAGGTTCATCTTGGTAGATGAGCCAAAAGCTCCACAGTATATGTTGGTATGTTTAAAAATAAGGCAGGCTATAGTAAGAGCACTGTTTTTAAGCTCGTGGTCTGAATCTGTAAGAATATCAAATGTAACTATGTGATGTACAATTGCCATTCATGTAGTCATTTACTCACATTATCGTGTTTTTCAGTGTTGATGTGTAGCTGGTCCATATAGGCAAATAGAAATCCCTAAATCACGTAATGTCTGTGTTCCCAACTGTGGTTGCACAGTTACTATATTGACCACAATATGAGAGAACCTTACATATAAGGTGACCCCACTACACAAATCTCAGTGTTCTGGAAAGTGCCTTTACAGACCCTAACTTTGTGTGTGATTACAAGGTGAACCCCAGTTTTGCAGATGAAGAGTTTGGTAAAACTTCTCATCTTTTATTCTAGTAAATATGGTAAACAATTTGAATACTATTTTGATTTGAAAACTTTGGGTTTTTTTAAAAACACATTGTTTAATTGACTTTAGTACAGCAGTAGTTCATTTGTCCAGCACAAATTGGGAAGTGTATGCCAATACATAAATTTTGTCAATAGAGAGAACAATGATTTACAAAATCAATTTTACTGTAGACTATGATAAGAAAATGAAATTTAAAATGCATATACCAAAAATTGCAAACAGTAAAATACACAGCTGCTTCTAATATATTTTAGTGGCTCATATTGCATTAACTTCTCCCTCTGGGAGATCAGCAATAACTTACGTAGTGGTGGATGGGATCACAAGGTTTTGTTGGAGATCCTTGCTGTCTTCTCTGGTGTTCTCTTGAGCAATGTTAAAATTCCAACTTCTTTAATAGAGGGTTGCCTTTTTTTCCTGGAGCACATGAGCCTGCAAAACTTTGTGTGCAATAAAACTGGGGGTTTGATCCATGAATTTTGTTAAGGTTTGAATAGAATATTTGGCAGTATTCCAGGAACTTTCCTCCCATTCTAGTCACATCATCTTCCTCGGAAACTTCAGTGGCTTTCGACTTTTATGAATTTATGGAACTGTCAATGACATGTTCATCGCTAAAGGTGGTGCTTTATCAATATACCCATTCTACAGTGTCATTCTATCAAAGCATAGTGACTGGTTTATTTGTAGGTAATGCCACCACAATCTAAGAATTTGTTTCACAGTCTGCATAGGCCTTACTTTGAATTCTACCAAGTCATGTTTGTCTGAATCTGCATCTGTGAATGTAAAATTTGGCCACAATTTTGTCCACCCTGTTCTAAGATATACAGATGTTGCTGCATTCAAAGCAAGTGCATCTTAAAAATACAATCCTTGATGCTAAAGTTGCTGTAGAATTCTTGAACAGAACTGTTCCTTAATTTTTTCATAAAGTTTGCTCTATAATGTCACTTTAAATTCTAAGTTATGCCCAAGTCCGTAGGTTGGACAAGTCAGGTTACATTTGATGGGATATAACGCTGCCCATTAGCACTCATATACCAGTTGGAATTTAGGTGGTGTGCTCTGTAATTGTCTAATAGGAGAATGCACTTACCACAAGGTTGGGACGTGCATAATTTTCTGAGATGCTGCTTAACTTATGGAAGAAAAAACACGGAAGTAAACCAATCCAGAAAAATGTCTTTATCCATCCAATTCTTTTTCTGAGCTTTATAATGAACAGACAAATGAGGAGCTTCTCCAGACTGTGGAGGTTGATGGTATTTCTGAATAACTAACAGACTGCAGCATTCACACTTATAATGACACACAGTCAATTGGCTTGAAGCCACTTGATGACCCCAGCTTTACCAGTCATGGCTGAGGCTGGTAGACGTCTCTGTCATCGGCGTAATGAATATGATTAGCATTCAAGTCCTTGCTCTTAACCAGCTGTTCAAGTGTTCCACAGGTCTTATGAACAGTATTCTTCTGTCCACAAACATCCATTTTTTGAACCCCGTGCCCAAGTTCAAAACATGTAGGCCACCCATCAGAAAAACCACACTGTTCCTTTATTCCCTTGTGTTTGTTAAAGCCCTTTGTTTTTATAACTTGTTATGTGCCCTTGTATCACAATTCCTTCACTGTATTTCAACACAGACCAGCCATAATAACACTTTGTCAAGGTGCTTGTGTAGCTTCGTTGTTACTTTCACCACTAGCGGTAAAATTCACAAATATCTATACCGTTCATTTTGGCAACTTACAAAAGTTAACTTTTTAGACAAGAATTTTATTACTGTTTGGTCCTCACTAAAAAATAAAGAAACCCATGAAATTACAGTTATGAAAAATTCATACAAAACAAATTTTCCTAAGGTGGGGGGATTGGGGTTATAATCTGACTTGTAAAGATATTGGAAGTGTGCACTACGTTGTAGTTTTAGGCGCATTTTGCATAGTTATGGAAACCATGTATAACCTTCATCATGCCCACTTCTGTCTGTTCGTCCATCTGCACGTTAGGGCAGCTCCCATTGGACAGGTTTCTGTAAAATTTGATGCAGAGGCCTTCCACAAAAATCTGTCGAGATAATCCAAGTTTGGTTACAATCAGGCAAAAATCTCGGTCACTTTACACAAAGACCAAAGTATGTTTTATAGTTGCCATAATGGTGCTGTGTTTGGGTGATATGATTTCAGGTTGTTATTATAGCTGTGGAGGTTTAAACGTGTGTGTGTGTCAAATGTTACATTATATATACTTTGCCTGTCTTGTTATATATGAGGAACATTTAAGTTTCAACTCTGGTTAGGAGATCAGATACTCTGACCAAGGTCTTGCATGGTTTTGCTCCATACCTACAGGCATGGTTGATTAGCATAGATGACTGCTTACTTACACAGCCTTTCTAACTCTTTCGTTACATCCATCCACTGCTGTAAATTAACAGAGTTGACACAATCTTGTTAAAAAAACCCTAGATTTATATTAAGTGAATTATGGTTTTACACTGCAAATGTTTTAATTTTTTTATTACAGTATTTTCATTCTTAGTATGACTGTGATGGCTTCTTTAGGGAAGAATTCAAATTCTCAATCTTATTTGCTCGTATCAATATGTATGTGTTAATGTGTGTATTGCTTGATTATTATTTGTAAAGTTTGCAAGTAAACTTATTTCCTAGTATAACTTTTATATATTTATGATAATTTCTCATGAAATCCTTGTTCAGTTACAATACCAGTGTGTATGTATGAATGTCACCAGTATTTGTCATTTTTAATGATTCTTAACCAATTTCTCTTTTAGAATAACTCTTTTCTGATGTTCCATGCACGAGTAACAGTACAGATCTGCCTATCTGCTTGTCTATATCCTAGAATCAGCTCTACTATCCTTTTGTTACAGGACTACATGTCAGCAGGTAGTAATATTTTTTGATTTACCTCAGTAGACTATCTTTACAGGTTACTGCAACATAATCCTTGTTTTTACAGCCTTTTCCAGAAGGATACAAAGTGTTCATAATGCAAGGAAGTGGACAGCGTCTGCTGGTACTTGAGCCTGTAGAGGGTTGCAGCATTAACTGTAGCCGAGTGTCTGTTCTTTTGAAGCCATCTGATTTTTGTAAGTTTTTAAGCATGTTGGTGGATAGTAACATTTTGCTTGGGTATGTACAAGTTGTTATCCGGCCTCATTAACAATAGCAAGAGACATGCCTTGAGGTGCATTTATTAACTTCTGCAGTATGGGTCCAAACAAAAAAGTTTGGGGACTGATGCTTGGAGAACTGATACACAAGAAATTACAAGAAAATTTATTTTCCTTAAAACTAACCTTCCTTTACTGCAACTCCCTTTTTATATCATTCTAAAGGTGCACAGAGCATTTACCAGAGGCATCCAAAGGAACTGTATTTAATTCACGGGACTTGAAGGCTCCACTTTCTTCATAATCGAAACACATTTCTAGTGTCCTGGGAGCACCATGTTCCATCACCAGTCATTGTTTTTTTGTATCAAATGCTTTGGTTCTTCTAACAGACTTACTGAGACTTCTGAAAATATTCTTTCCCAATTTTTGACCATTCACCAGATATTTTTTACAGGCCTTTTATGTGTTTGGTTCTTGGGCAGTATTTGCCTCACAAATTCTGTTATTGACGTTCAGTTATTCTGCAGCCTGCCAAACATTCTATCAGTGATATCATTTCAGTTTTATTCCTTTCCCACAGACCATTTTTTGTGATCTGGTGGATGGTGTGTTCCTTTGTCATGTCCAACATCTTCCCTTCTGCCCAAAATTGCGAACACAACACAAAAACCCATTTTAATATTGTATGTACTGTGCATCAGGCAGGAAATGTATACAACTATAAAGACACCAAAAAAAAGGCCCATGTTATACTCAAAACTTTCCATAATTTTCTGGTAATGTTTCATAAATACCAACCTTTTTCTCCAGTTTCACCAAATATTTAATCTTAAGGTGATTCATCCCCATTGTGTTATATTAATCAATATTTATTTTGTAACAATATGGTCACACATAACAATACAGTATAATCAATTGGGCAACAGTAAGTAACCTGTTGCATGATCGATTATAATGTAATGCTGTGTGCGACAGAATTATCATGAAATAAAAGTGAAATACTGAATTCCCTGTTATAAGAGTTTGTCACCCACATTTCTGGCAAACAAACAAACCACTAAATCATATAGTCACATGATCAAATATGTATTATTAGGTTTTAACAATTGCTGCATAAAAATACCATAATGATTTTTGTCAGAACTTGTACAGCTTGATAATTAATTCTCATCACTTTATTTTCAGTGTACTATAACAGCTGGTTTTACCGACCAAAGAGCAGTCCTGTTGCCAACAGTACTACCATCAGCGTCAGTTACATTGGCTCCCTTTAGGAATAATGCTGTATTAGAAACATATAGTTCCCTTCCAAATGTGATTTACTTTGGAATGAAGTTTTTGACATGTTTAGGCATGTAGAATTTTCAGCTCATGTCTGGGGTTATGCAACTTGGAGGTAGAAAAGTGTACCAGCTTTATTTTGCTTATATCTGCAAAGATTATCTCGCAATTGGGGTAACTTAATATTTGCTGCCAGAACAATGAGAACTGGAGTATTTAGCATTATTCACCTCAAGCTTCAAACTTATATTTTTCACCTAATTTGGTCTCGAGTAAATTTTCGAACCTTCACCTAAGTACTGAATACAGTACAGATATATATCTGGGTTATACTTTTCCCTGGGCCCCGAAAGAAATTATTTTTCCGCAAATGAGTTCCCAATTTGCTGGAGGTAATGTAAAATCAACATATAATTAAAGAAATAGTATTGGGATGGCTCTAAGTTCTTCCTTTCATAACCATTGATAATATTCTAATTTTTTGCCATTTGCATTGATCTCTGCATTAATACAAATGGTAACGCTGAAGAATTTTCACTAGCCAGAATGTTGGTGCTAGATCTCCTTAAGTCTCGATTTAATCCTAGACTTACTCAGTAATGGTAATGTGATTTTATATTATACATGCAAAGCCTGTTCAGAGTACATACAGTGTACATGATTGAATAAAAATGGTTCCTTTTATTTTGCTGTTTTTAAATACATTACTGAATATGCCACTAAATGTGACATATGGCACTGGATTATATGGAAAGCCCTGGAAATTGACAGAGGCCCATTACACTTCAGGGTCTGTGGTAGCACAGTGGTTAAGGTGCTGTGCTACAAATCGGAAGGTCGGTGGTTCGATTCCAGATGGTGTCATTGGAATTTTTCATTGACATAATCCTTCTGATCGCACTATGAGCGTGGGGTCTACTTAGCCTCTAACAGAAATGAGTGACAACCTTACCACCATACTGTGCTGCTGTCACGTAATCTGGGAACCTTAACTTCCTGGAACCCTCTGGGCCTGTAACTGGGACTGCTTTACCTTTACCTTTACCATTACACTTCACCAATCCATCAACCAGCTGCAAATAAGCATTCATTTTGGGAGTCTGACCATTATTTATTGTGTCTTATTGGTTTTTTTATGTTGTATGTATTATATAACATGTTACATGCGAGGTGGTGGAAAGAGACTAGGAAGTACGCTGGAGTAAACAGGAGAGGACGATCAAATGATAATGGTTAGGTATGTCCCTGATGTTGCTACGTACACAAAGACAGTATATAACATGTGACAACCCTTTGTACTGGATATCAAATTTCTTACTGCAGGTACTTGGCTATTCAAACAGACAGTTCATTATTGTGTTCACCAAGGCCTATGGTTGGATCTTATCCCCAATCAAACCCACATGCTCAAACTGTCCTTCAACCTTCGTGCTATTGGATTTATAACATTGTGTGCACCTGAAGTGGTGTTCTTGCTGCACGTGAAAAAAATTTGGCATTAGGCCTGCTAGACTGCACAACAGCTGCAATAAAACATGGACTGCTGATAATGGTTAAGGGTGGTGCTGCTGTGGATGGAAGAACTCTCATCAACAAAGTACAAATCATTTATTCTATACAACATTAATTTCACCCTTGTGAAAGATGAATGTAGAAATACTATTCACAGCCAGAATCATCCATCCTCAGCACCTAGAACAGAAAAAATAGTAGCCATTGATACTCAATTAGGTACAAACACTTCAAAACCAGAAAATCATAAGGGGAGGGGGTGAAGACAGCAAGATCATACGATGAAACCGAGTTCCAGGGGTAATTTATGTATTTCTTACTTCCACAGACAAAAATGTAGAACACAGAAATTACATATTTTCTGGACTACAAGTCTGACAAATTTTAGACAATATTTTTCAAAGAATAAAGTGCGTCTTACACCCTGCGTAACTCCTGGTATGTATGTTAGTGCACTGTTACGCTAAGGGCAGAATTTTTACATTTCAATTTTCTTTTTTGCAAGTGATTGCACAACTCGTGACCGCGTTGCATGATGCAATCATCACGAGTTGTGTAACGTCATAGCCTCTTTGTTCGTTAGAGTGGGTCAGTCGTGCTTGAGTCGTCAGCTAGCCTACTTCGAGTGTGCCTCTCGCTGGCAGTCAGTCGGTCTGCAAATTGTTTCCACAGGGGGAATAACCAGTGCTTCACCATAAGGGTGTAAATAAGAGAACAAAGGGTTCCAACAGTGCTTCACCATAAGGGTGTGCCTTTCAGTGCTAAATAGTAGGAATGTGCGTGTGTACAGTCAAGCCACAAGGGGTGGCGTACTAGCTACGCAGTCACCAAACGCGTGCATGAATAGTGTTATATTAAACAGCACCACAAGGGTAAATTAATTGCATTTATTTGTGACGTCA